>Ga0184627_10000092_pt1 | contig 45071 bp, 48 predicted proteins | sample PLM3_127_b1_FD_133150 | JGI IMG/M metagenome (GOLD analysis project Ga0184627, IMG submission 133150) | Groundwater sediment microbial communities from an aquifer in East River, Colorado, USA - PLM3_127_b1 | ecosystem: Environmental > Terrestrial > Soil > Riparian zone | place: USA: East River... | reverse complement strand
TGCGGGAGGCGCGCGAGACCCCGGCGCAGAAGGCGGCGCGGGAGCGGGCCGAGGACCTGCGCGACGCCCAGGAGGAGATCCGCGAGGCCAAGGAGGACATCCTCTGCGGCGAGTACCACGGCTAGCACCAGGTGGATCACCCAGGATGCTCGACCGGAGCGGCCGCACCCGCCAAGGTGCGGCCGCTCCGGTGCACTGCCTCCACCTGAGCCTAGCGGCTCACCCGCCAGGTCCACCAGGGTCAAAACGCAAGCTCAGGACGTGGCGTCCTCGGCCTTGAGGAGCGCCATCTGCTCGGCGTTCGGCATCGTGGGCACGTCCTTGTCGCGGAACGTGATGGGCTTCCGGTCCTGCACCGCCCTCCGGTAGAAGTACAGCAGCACCGAGAGCACCAGGACGCCGACGCCCAGGTAGAAGGGGTACCCGCCGAACTTGTAGCCGCCGAGCAGCGCAGCCAGCTCCTGCTGGGTCACGCCGAAGATCACGAACATGAGGTTCAGAGCGAAGAAGACGCCGGCCAGGGCCACCCAGACCGGCCCCACCTTGATGGGGCGCGGCCATCCCGGCCGGTCCTTCCGCAGCAGCAGGAAGGCCGAGAGCGCCAGCACGTGCGAGAACACATAGCCGATGTTTGACATGTAGAGGATCGCCAGGTTGTTGGCGACAAACAGGATCAGGGCGACGTTGACCATCATGTCCACGGTCATGGCCCGGGCCGGCACGTGGAACTTGTTCAGGTGGTAGAGCTGCTTGACGGTCATCCCGTCCCTGGCGATCCCGTACAGCGCCCGGCCGCCATCGGCCGTGGCCGAGTTCATCGACAGGATGAGGCTGGCGATCAAGAGCACGAGTGCGACGCCGCCGAAGCCGGACCCGACGATGTTCTTGAACGCATCGACGTAGTAAGGGCCGTACGCGTCGCGGGGTCCGGCGCGCCTGTCACTCCTCCCAGCCCGAGCGGGAGGAACACGTAGACGAGCAGCGAGAACGACGCCGCCGTGCGAAGCGCCAAGGCGGTGTCCCGCTTCGTGTCGTGGTACTCGGGTGCGAAGCTGGCGCAGACCTCGATGCCGTAGGCCGACCAGCACATGATGAACAGCCACACCATGGCGACCGTGAAACCGCTGTACCCCGGCACGGCCGTGTAGTCGACGTTGGAGCTCTGCCAGTCTCCCGTCAGGTACGGCACGATCATGAACACGGCGAGCGGGATCATCAGCAGGGCCCCGGTCACGTAAGCGACCGCCAGCGACGGCCTCACGCCGAGGATGTTGAACAGCCAGACCACGATGATGAGCCCGACGCCGATCAACTGGGGAAGGCCGATGTTGACGGGGCCCGTGCTGAAGTACCCGGGCGACGTGCCCCCCAACTTGGCGTTCGGGAACCACTGAGCGGTGATCAGGCCTCCGATCAGGTTGCCGAAAATGGAGAGCACCACCGCCGCCGCCGGATGCGCCACCGCGAACGTCGAGGGATGATGTCACCCACGCCCGACCGTCGCGCTGAGGGGATCCCGGCAATGGAGTCGATGCATCGGCTGACCGTGTCCCTGTCACACCTGGTGACGCCCACCCGACGGCAGGTCGAGGTGCCGTCTGACCTGACGCTTGCTGGACTGCACGAGGTCATCCTCGTCCTGTTCGACTGGGACGGCGATCACCTGTATGAGTTCCAGATCGGCCGCCGCAGGTACGCCGATCCCTACTATCTGGACGCCTGTGAGGACAACGATGTGCCGCTGGCCGAGGTCGCCGGCCGTCCCGGCAAGGTCATCAGCTACACCTACGATCTGGGCGCGTGCTGGGAGCACCACATCGTCGTCGACGCGGTGGCGCCGACCAGCCCCGGCATCGGCTGTCCACGCTGTGTTGCGGGTGTGGGACCGTACCCGGCCGAGTACGACGGTGACCGGCCGCGACGCTTGAACCTGAACGCGCTCAACAAGCGGCTCGCCAAGATCCCGCTTCAGCGGAAGGCGCCGGCTTCCTCACCCGCGCGCGCTGCCGCAACGCCAGAGGTCCGCGCGCTCGCGGCGGGTGCACGCCGAGCATGTCTGCTGCAGGACCTGGTCCGCCTGGCACGGTGGACGGCCAGCCCCAGGGCGGTCACCCCGACGGGCATGCTGAAAAAGCACGAAGTGCCTGGTGCGCTCCAGGCTCTCCGGCTGCCCGCCCCACCGGCCGCCTTCCACAGTGCCAAGAACCTGCCCCGCCTCGACGCCGCCTGGCGGCTCGCCGAAGACCTTGGCCTGATCGATATCTCCGGCAAGGACGCCGTTCCCGGCCCTGGCCTGGCCGCGCTGGACGACGACAGCCAGACCCTCGACCTGTGGGTCAGTCTCTGGGAGTACGCCGCCGTGGACGGACGCGCGCTCATCGTCGACGGTCGCGCGGTCGACCGGCCGTGGGTCACACCGCCGCTGCTGTGGGCGCTGTGGCGCTCAGACGTGCCGATGTCCGCCGAGGATTTCGACCACTCGCCCTGGCCCGGCCATGACCACCTCGGGTTGGTGGCCTCGCTGCTCGACCAGCTCGTGGCGGTCGGCGGAGTCGTACGCCTCCCCGACGGCCGCTACCAGCTCACGCCGTTGGGCCGGCACGGCCATCGAGCGGTCCTGGGCCACGACCCTCGCGAGGGGGCATGGCGGTGACCCCGATGACCGACTCGGCTGGGTTTACCGTCGCCGACTTGCGGGCCCAGGCCGGAGACGAAGCCTTCCGGGCCGCCGGGGAGCACGTCGTGGAGATCGACGGGCCGTACGAGGACGAATGGAGCCTCTACGCGACGATCCGGCTCGACGACGGCCGGACGCTGGAGACGATCCTGCACCACCGGGTCGGCGGGTCGCTGGACGGCGAGTGCGACTGCTCCCAGGGACTGGCCAGGGTCTTCTGTTCCCACCTTGTCTGGGTCGGCCTCACCCACCTCGGCGTCGACTCGCCACCGGTGGCCGCGCTAGCCGCGGAGACCGCGTCCGCAGGCGACCTTCGCCCCTGGCTCGCCACCCTGAGTCCCGACGAGCTCATCGAGCTCGTCATCGAAGCCGCCGACGACAACCGCGACTACCGACGAAGACTCAACCTCCGAAGCCGGACGGAGTAGCCCAAGTCGCCGACCGTCGTTCTCGACAATCCCAGGGTGGACCTATTCCCACGCACGACTACTCACGTCGTGCTTGTGCTCTGGGTGTCGGCGAGCAGGCCGAGGAAACCGCAGCCGCGTGCCTGCGCGCCGCCAACCGCTCCGAGCGGACCGCACTTGGCCAACGATCCATGTGTCGGCGGCCATGAGAATCTTTCATGACCGCCCCTGGGGAGAAACCAACGGCCCTTGACATCCATGGTGCGGATCGCCTTTGGTGCTGAGCCGGCAGGACCGTGACAGCCGGTGTCCGGTCATCGGATCATCACATCCCCGCTCAGATCGGCGTCGGGATGAGGAGTCGCACGGTCGGGAAGTAAGTGCGGTACCGCTGCGCGTCCCTGGTCAGCAGGTGATAACCGTTGATTGCCGCGTGCGCGCCGATGTAGAAGTCAGGCAGCGGCACCGATCGGGCTCCGCCGCGGCGACGGTAGGCAAGAAACGCCTTGCCGGCGAGAAACGCCGCTTCATACGGGAGCTGCTCTCGCACAAAGACGTCCGCGGGAAGCGCGTCGTCGAGTTCTTCGATGGCGGCAAAGCCGATTGAGACTTCAGCATAGACGATGGCGTTGATCACGAGCGGGCCTTGGTTCGCGGCATCCGCCACGGCTTCGGCGGACCATTCGTACCACGCCGGGTCCTCGGTCGCGATGTCGAGCAGGACGTTACTGTCGACGAGGGTGGCGGTCACGGTTCCCGCGTGAGAGCGAGGATCTCGTCGGTTGTCAGACGAGAGACCGCACGACCGCGAAGGCGTCGAACGACCCGGTCGCCGCGCCCGTCTCCAGCGCGCGCGACGCGCACGATCTTGACCGTGTTCCCTTCGATGACAAACTCGACCTCGGTGTCGGGAAGGAAGCCGAACCTCTCCCTGATGTGGGCGGGAATCGTGACTTGTCCCTTGGAGGTTATGCGCATGGCCACTCCTCTTACGTATTACTTGTAAGTGTAAGGCAGGCGCCCACCTAGTGCACCTCCACCAGCTGCGGCCGCCTCCCGGAGTAGCCCAACGCCATCCCGTACCAGGCGCTGCCGCACCAGCAGCAACCAGGCCTGCTCCGGCCCGTCGTCCTCAGCGACCGCAACGGTGGCGGTGAGCCGGTCCCACTCGCCGGGGCACTCCCGAGGGACCTCCCATCGCACGAACGGTTGGCAACTTGGGGGCTCGCTCGACGGGGTCTGGGTGAATCGTGCAGTCAAGGCTTGACGGCCGAGAGGGGTACGCGTAGGTTCCCCTCTGCGGTACCTATCGAATCGCGGTCGATTACGCCAGCAGCGGCATCCGCGCCAACTGTATCTGCCCCGCGGTGATCGCCACCCCCATGCACCAGGCCTACCTGGCCGGGGCGCTGGACGCGCAGGCGGAGGACGCCGAGATCCTGCGCCGCCACCCGGCCGGCCGCTACGGCCGCGTCGAGGAGGTCGCGGCCATGGCGGTCACGCTCTGCTCCGACGAGTGCGGCTTCGTCACCGGCGCGCTCGTCCCGGTCGACGGCGGCTACACCCCCGTCTGAGCCTGCCATGCCATGACCGCCCTGCTCCCGCCGACCGCTTCGAGCTTCGCGCGTGACTTCGGGCTCGACAGCCAGGCGTTCGTCGTCACCGCCGCCAGGCTCCGGCATGCGCTGCGCGACCTCGCTGGCGAGCCGCTGCTGCGGATGCACCAGGACGCCTGGGCGGAGGACGTACGCACCAGCTACGGCGGCGGCGACCCCCCGGAGGAGCTGTTCGTCCGCCACACCTACCTGGCCCTCCTGGCCCCGCTGCTGGTGTTCACGGCCATGGAGCACCGGACGCCCGCCGGCCGCGAGGCCGCCGCCGTGCTCGGCGGCACCTGGTTCGCGGCCCGGGGCATCGCCAACCTGGTCGACGACGACTGCTTCCGGTGGCCACTGCTCGTGTCCGGGCCACGGCTGCACGGGACCTTGGCGGACCTGGCCGGCCGGCTCGCCGCCTACGACCTGCGGGCCGTCCGCGAGGACCTGCTCAAGCCGGTGTACGAGCAGCTCGTCGGCGAGGAGACCCGGCACGGCCTGGGCGAGTTCTACACCCCCGGCTGGCTTGCAGAGGAGGTCGTCGAGGCCGCGCTCGGCCCCTGGCCGGCGGCTGGGAGGCAACCACGCGTCCTGGACCCCACCTGCGGCTCCGGGTCGTTCCTGCGGGCGGCCATCGGCCGGCTGCGCGCACGCTCAGCCGGCGACCGTGAAGAGGACCTGCTCCAGCGCCTGCAGCAGCGGGTGGCCGGCATGGACGTCAACCCGCTCGCGGTCGCCGTGGCCAAGGCGACCTGGCTGCTCGCGGTCGCCGACCTGCTCCCCGACGCCCGCGAGGCCGTGCGCGTCCCCGTGGACATGGGCGACGCGCTGTGCACCGAGGACCGGCGCTTCGACCTGGTCGTCGGCAACCCGCCGTGGCTGACGATCGCAGACGTCACCGACCCCGGCCAGCGTGAGCTCATGCGTTGCCGCGCGAAGGAGACCGGCGTCGCGCCCCGCACGGCAGGGGAGCAGGCCCACACCGAGCTGGCCACGCTGTTCCTGGCCCAGGCGTTCCGCCAGTTCCTGGTCACGGGCGACGACGACGGGCGGCCGGGACTGGCGTTCGTGATGCCCCGCAGCGTGTTCACCGCGACCCACCACCGGGCGCTGCGGGAAGGCACCTACGGCGTCCGGTTCGACGTGACCGGCCTGTGGGACCTCGCAGCGGTCGACCCGCTGTTCAAGGTGCCGAGCTGCGTCCTGTTCGCCGCCGCCCGCGCTCCCGCTCCCGAGCGACCCAAGCCCGGCCGCGTCTACCGCGGGCGCCTGCCCTCCCCGGACCCCGACCCCTCGGTCGCGACCGAGCGCCTGCAGCGGGAGACGGCCGTGTTCGTGCTCGACCGGCTCGGTCGCCGGAGCGCGTGGCGGCCGCTGGCACGCGGCGCCACAGCCGCCGGGGCGACCGGCCCCGACCGCCCCCCGGACCACGGCGCCACGGCCGCCGGGGTGGCGGGCCGGGCGGGCAGCCCGTACCGGGCCCGGTTCCGACAGGGGGCGGTCCTGTACCCCCAGACCCTGCTCGGTGCACTCCCGGTCGGCGGGCGGGGGCCGGGCGAGGTGGTGGTCGAGACCGACCCGGCGGCCCGCGCCACGGCCAAGGTGCTGCGCGACACCCACCTGCGTGCGGTGGTCGAGCGTGCCGCCCTGTGCTCCACGCCCGCCGCGGAGCACCTGCTGCCCCACACCCTCGCGCCCGTGCTGTGGACGGTGGTCCTGCCGGTCCTGGCCTGCCCGGGGGACCCGGCCTTCCAGGTCGCCGGTCCGGACGAGCTGCGCCGCCACGGCCGTGCTGGCGCCGCCGGCTGGTTCGAGGCGGCCGAGCGCGCCTGGCGTCGCGTCAGGACCAGGCCGGGCCCGCCGCTCTGGGAGCGGCTGGACCATCTCGGTCACCTGTCCGCCCAGGCTCGCCGCGACCGCTGGCTCGTGCTCTACACCAGCGCAGGGAGCCGGCCGGTGGCGGCGGTGGTGGACAGCACGGGGACCGAGTACCCGCTCGTCGTTCGCGACCAGACGTACTGGGCGTCGTTCCACGACCCGGCGGAGGCGCACTACCTCGCCGCCATCCTCAACAGCGACCAGGCCGCCGACCGGATCCGAGGGTTCATGACCACCGGGCTGTTCGGACCGCGGCACATCCACAAGCGCGTCCTCGACCTGCCGATCCCTGCCTACGACCCGGCCGCCGCTGTTCACGCCGAGCTCTCGGTCCTCGGCGCGCGCCTCGCGTCCGGCGCCGCCGAGGCAGCCCACGCCCTCCCGGCGCGAGCACAGAACCCGCGCCGGCTCGTGCGCGAGGCCCTGCCCGCCGACGCCTCCAGCAGAGTGGAGGAGCTGGCCGGCGAGCTGCTCTCCCGGAGCAGCAGGTAATTCTGCCTACTCCAGCCGAACCGGACGAGTGCGACTAGCGCTCTAGGTATTTTCCGAGCCGGTCCCCCGCGGACGTCCCGGGGCGGACGACGCTTGACGGCTGGGCGCGGGGCTCCCCACGATGGCCGATGGAGGCGACCATGACCGCGTTCGACGTGGTGGTGAGGTCCAGGCGGGTGGTGACGCCCAGCGGCGTCGGGCCGGCAACGGTCTGCGTGCGGGACGGGACCATCGTCGCGGTCGAGGGGCATGGCGCGGACGTCGGCGCCGCGCGGGTGGTGGACGTCGGCGACGACGCGCTCCTGCCCGGGCTGGTCGACACCCACGTCCATGTCAACGAGCCCGGCCGCACGGAGTGGGAGGGGTTCGAGACCGCCACCCGCGCCGCGGCCGCCGGCGGCGTGACCACCATCGTCGACATGCCCCTGAACAGCATCCCGCCGACCGTGTCGGTCCCCGCTCTCCAGACCAAGGTGCGCGCGGCCGGAGGCCGCTGCCACGTCGACGTCGGGTTCTGGGGCGGGGCGGTGCCCGGCAACCAGGGCGAGCTGGAGGAGCTGCACGAGGCGGGCGTGTTCGGCTTCAAGTGCTTCCTGCTCGACTCCGGGGTGGAGGAGTTCCCCCGCCTGGCGGGCCTGGAGCTGGAGACGGCCATGCGCGAGCTGGGCCGGCTGGGCGCGTCGCTGCTTGTCCATGCCGAGCTGCCCGAGCCGATCGCCGCCGCCCCCGCGCCCAAGGGCCGCCGCTACCTCGACTACCTCCGGTCGCGGCCACCCGAGGCCGAGACCGAGGCCATCGCCCTGCTCGTGGAGCTCTGCCGCCGCACCGGCGCCCGCGTGCACGTGGTGCACCTGTCGGCGGCCGGCGCCCTGCCCACCTTCCGCCAGGCCAGGGCCGACGGGCTTCCGATGACGGTGGAGACCTGCCCACACTACCTGTGCCTGACCGCCGAGGAGGTGCCGGACGGGGCCACCCAGTTCAAGTGCGCCCCGCCGATCCGGGAGGCCGGCAACCGCGAGTCGCTCTGGTCGGGGCTGGCCGAGGGCACGATCGACTGCGTGGTCTCCGACCACTCGCCCTGCACGCCCGACCTCAAGCGGCAGGACACCGGCGACTTCGGCCAGGCCTGGGGCGGGATCTCCTCGGTCCAGCTCCTCCTGCCCGCCCTCTGGACGGAGGCGAGCAAGCGCGGCCACACCCTCGACGACCTGGCGAGATGGGCCGCGTGGGGGCCGGCAGCCGTGGCCGGGCTGGCCGGCAAGGGCGCCATCGCCGAAGGCAACGACGCGGACTTCGCCGTGTTCGCCCCCGAGGAGACCTTCACCGTCGACCCCGGGGCCCTCCACCACCGCCACCCGGTCACCCCGTACGCGGGCCGCGAGCTGACCGGCGTGGTGCGCGCCACCTGGCTGCGCGGCGAACCCGTCGGCGACCAGCCCCGCGGCCGCCTGCTCCGGCGGGGCCAGGCCTGACCGGGCCCCCAGAGGATCGGCGCTGCTACTGCCCACGCGGCCCCGTGGTGGTCAACGGCTCGCTCTCGTGAGCCGTTACGCGGGCCTGGAAGGCGGCGATCCCTTCCCGCCAGGCTGGCTCCGGGTCGGTGCCTGGTGGAAAGCGCCGGGTGAGCTCGAGCAGCACCATGCCGTGGGCGAACGCGAACACGGCTCGGGCGAGCTGGGGGTCCCCTGTGGCCCGCAGCAGGGGCGCGGCGGTGCGTTCCTCGAGGCCAGCGGGCAGGCGGTCGCGCGGGAGCGGCTGGTCGGTCATCAGCCGGTACAGGTGGGGGTGGGCGAGCGCGAACGCGCGGTAGGCGTCGGCGAGGGTGGCCAGCGGCTCGCTCGCGCCGCCCGAGGCCGCCTCGAATGCGGCGGCCGCGTCCTCGAACCCGGTCGCCATGATCGCCGCCTCGAGGGCGGCCTTGTCGGGCAGGTGCTTGTAGAGGGAGGGGGCGCGGATGCCGAGCCGCTCGGCGAGCCGGCGCATCGTCAGGGCCGCGGCCCCCTCCTCTTCGAGCAGCTCCCTGGCGGCCGCGACGATCTCGCGGGCGCGCGGGGTGGGCGGCTCAGCCATGTTCGGCACGGTGCTTGAGGGCCTGGTTCATCTGCTCGAAGCCGGGCAGGGTGTGCCGGTCGAGCGACCCGGCCATGAGGGGCACCAGCAGCCCGCGGAACTGCTCCTGCTGGACCAGGCGGACCTGGTCCTCCCCGAGCGGCTCGATGGTGAAGCTGTGCTCGCCGTCGAAGATGCCGGGCGCGAGCAGGCGGCCGAGCCAGCGCAGCCGCACGCCGGGAGTGGCCTCGAGCACGGTGGGGCGGAACGTCACGCCGCGGGCACCAACGGGCTGCATGCGGTTCGTCAGGCGCTCCCCGACCCGGGCCGTACCTTGCACCCGGGTGATGAACGGGTTCCACTCGGGGTAGGCGGCGAAGTCGGTGAGGACCTGCCAGACCCGTTCCGGGCTGGCCTGGATGTCGACCTGGGCGTGGAGCTGCTTGGCCATCGGGCCCTCCTTGAGAGGCTAACTATGTTAGCCAGACCCTAAGCTAACGCTGTTAGCCTGTCAAGCCTCCGCGGCATATTCTTTCTTGGATGCACGCAAGTCCCCCGAACCCGACCGGCAGCCGCGCGTTGCTCGACACAGGCTCCTCAGCCGGTCACGGCGGCGATGGAGCGGGTGAGGGCGGCGGGCACGTCGTCGACGCGGGTGTGGCGGCCGTCGGCCACCACGAGCCGGCCGGCGACGACCACGTGGGACACGTCGGCGGCGGTGGCGGCGAACACGACCGCGGCGAGCAGGTCGTCATCGGGCGCGCCGGCCATCCGCGGGGTGTCGAGCCGGACCGCGACCAGGTCGGCCAGGCGGCCGGGCTCGATGGCGCCGGCCTCCCCCCAGCCGATCGCGCGCATGCCGTGCCCGGTGGCGGCCGCCAGCAGGTCGGCGGCGCGGTGCTGGCCGCGCCGCAGGGTCGCCAGGCGCTCGTCCAGCTCGACGGCGCGGGCCTCCTCGAACAGGTCGACCACGGCATGGCTGTCGCTGCCGAGGCAGAGCGGCGCGCCCGCGGCGGCCAGGCGGGCGGCCGGGCCGATGCCGTCGGCCAGGTCCCGCTCGGTGGTCGGGCAGAGGCAGACCCCGGTCGAGCTGCCGCCGAGCAGCCCGACGTCGCCGCCGGTGAGGTGGGTGGCGTGGACCGCGGTGGTGTGGTCGCCGAGCACACCGGTGTCGGCGCACAGCCCGGCAGGGGTCCGGCCGGTCACGGCCAGGCAGGCCTGGTTCTCGCGGGGCTGCTCGGAGAGGTGGAGGTGCAGGGGCGCGTCCTGGGCGGCGGCCCAGGCCGCGACCGCCCGCATGGCATCCGGGGGCACGGCCCGTACCGAGTGGATGGCCGCGCCCACCCGCACCCCGGCCGCCTTGGCGTGCGCCTCGACCAGCCGGCCGGCGCGCTCGGCCCAGTGCCCGGGCCCGCCGTCGCCGAAGCGGAGCTGCGGGCCGGCGAGCGGGCGGCCGTCGACGTCGGCCTGCAGGTAGCAGGTGTCGAGCAGGGTCAGGCGGATGCCGGCGTCCTCGGCGGCCGCGGCCAGCGCGTCGCCCATGGCGTTGGGGTCGGCATAGCGGCCGCCGCCGGTCGGGTGGTGCAGGTAGTGGAACTCCCCCACCGCGGTGACGCCGGCCAGGGCCATCTCGGCGTAGGTGGCGCGGGCCAGGGCGTGGTAGGTGTCGGGCTCGAGCCTCGCGGCCACCTGGTACATCCGCTCCCGCCAGGACCAGAAGTCGCCCCGGCCGGCGTGGGTGCGCCCGCGCAGGGCGCGGTGGAAGGCGTGGGAGTGGGCGTTGGCCAGACCGGGCAGGACCAGCCCTGGCAGCCGCAGCGCGTCCGGGGGCGGGGGGCGGCCTGGCTGGACCGCGGTGATCCGGTCGGCCCGGGTCTCGACCAGCACGTCCCGGGCCACCCGGTCCCCGCCGAGCCAGGCCCGCTCGGCGTGCCACCTGGTCACCGGCACGCCCACGCCTCCACCACCGCCGCGAGCACCTCGCAGCCGAGCACGCAGTCCTCGTCGTCGGCCCGCTCGGCCGGGCTGTGGCTGACCCCGGTGGGGTTGCGCACGAACAGCATCGCGGTCGGCACGACCGCGGCCAGCGCCCCGGCGTCGTGGCCGGCAGCGGTCGGCAGCTCCGGCGCTGGCAGGCCCCGCCGGCCGAGCAACGCCACCAGCCGGGCCCGCAGGCCCGGGTCGAGCTCCACCGCGGGGCTGCGCGACTCGCAGGCCAGCCCGACCTCGACCCGGTGCTGCCCGCAGGCCGCGGCGACCTCCCGCTGCCAGGCGCCGACCAGGCCGTCCAGGGTGGCCTCGTCGGGCGCGCGCGCGTCCAGCCAGGCGTCGACCGCGCCCGGGACGCTGTTGGTGCCGTTGGGGTCGACCAGGACGCGCCCGACGGTGGCGACCGCGCCCGCCGTGGCCGCCAGCGCGCGGGCCGCCTCGACCCCGCGCGCGAGCACCAGCATCGGGTCGCGCCGGTCCTCGAGCCGGGTCGTGCCGGCGTGGTTGGGCTCGCCCCGCAGCTCCAGCCGCCAGCGCCCGTGCGGCCAGATGCCGCTCCCCACCCCGAGCGGCGCGGGCACGTCGACCAGGCCCCGGCCCTGCTCGACGTGGAGCTCCACGACCTCCCCGATGCGCCCGGCCAGCTCGGGGTCGGGCCCGACGCGGGCGGGGTCGAGCCCGTCGCCGGCGATCGCCTCGGCCACGGTCACCCCCTGGGCGTCCCGCCGGTCCAGCGCGCTGGCTGGCGCCAGCGCGCCGGCCAGCAGGCGGCTGCCGAACGTGGCCAGGCCGAACCGGCCGCCCTCCTCGTCGGCGAAGGCGGCTACCGCCACCGGACGGGTCGGGGTGACGTTTCGGCGGACCAGCGCCGACACCGCCACGAACCCGGCCACCACCCCGAGCGCCCCGTCGTAGGCGCCCCCCTGGGGCACCGTGTCGAGGTGGCTGCCGACCACCAGGGCGCCTCCGTGGCGGGGGGCGCCAGCCGCCTCGGCCTGCCCGGCGCGTGGCGCCTCAGCCCGCCGGGACCCCCATTCCGCAGTCGGGCGGCCCTCGCCCGCCGACGCCGCGTTCCCCCACCAGGCCCAGAGGTTGCCGTTGGCGTCGCGCTCATAGGCCAGCCCGCGGGCCTCAGCCTCGGCGGCGAACCACGCCCTGGCCGCCCGGTCCTCGTCGGTCCAGGCGAAACGGCGGTAGCCGCCGGTCACCGGGTCCCGGCCGATCGCGGCCAGCCCGCCGAAGCAGGCGAGGAAGTCGCGGGTCAGGTCGTGGTCCATGGGTGGGATGATTCAGCGTCGGGGGCCGGGGCGCCGGGAACCGCGCGCTCCAGCGCTGTGACCGCGCTCACCAGGGCCTCGGCGAGGGAGCCCGCCTCCCGGTCGAAGTGCGCATGCTGCACACCAGCGGTCACACCGATCATCGAGTCGTCGCAGCCAGCCTCGAACAGCGCGTCCTGCGCCTCGTCGGTCTGCAGGTCGGCACCCTCCACCAGGAGGGTGAATGCATGGACCCTCATCTCATCACTCCTTCCGGTGGTGTGGACAGTTTCGGACGGCGGCGCGTAGCCGCTTGGCATAGGTCCTGCTCGACCCGCAGCGGCAGTGGTCGAAGGCGGGCACTAGCGCAGGTTCAGCAGGCGGACCCGGCCGTGGGCGACGACGCGGCCCCGCCCGTCGGTGACCGTGACCTCCCAGAGCTGGGTGGAGAACCCGCGCGACATCGGCGCCGCCTCGGCGTGCAGCTCGCCCCGGTGCACGGCGTGCAGGAACTCGGTGTGGTTGGAGAGACCGACGACCCTGCCCGCGCCCTGCAGCGCGAGCTCGGCCCCGATGCTGGCCACGGTCTCCACCACCGCCGAGTACACCCCGCCGTGCACGATGCCGTGGGGCTCGTGGAGGTCCGGGGTCACTGGCAGCACCGCCCGGACTCGGTCGGCCGAGGCCGCCTCGACCCGGAGGCCGAGCAGCTTGTCAAAGGGGCTGGGCCCGTCCCGTGGCGGGGTGTCGCTCACGCTCAGGCCCTTTCGCCGCGCCGGCCGCCTGGAGACTCCTCGAGGGTGGAGGAGCCGGGGCCGCCGGCGCGGCGCACGGCGTCGGCCAGGTCGCGCTGGATGACCGTGAGGGTGAGATCGCTGCGGGTGCGCTCGATGATCGAGCGGGCCACGTCGGTGGAGCGCCGCAGGCCCCCGGTCATGGCATCGGGGAAGTCGACGTCGGCCAGCAGGGCGTGGATCTCCTCCATGGCGGCGAACAGCTCGGCGGCCCGGGCCACGTCGCCCGCCCTGAGCAGGTCGAGCAGGTGCCTGCGCAGCTCGCCGATGGCCTCGGCCAGGCCGTTGAGGTAGGGAGCGTCCCCCACCCCGGTGTCCTCGGGAGGCGGCAGCGGCGCGCCGGTCACCAGCGCCCGGGTGGCCAGACCCTCGGCGTACTCCTTCTGGGCGTCCTGCAGGAACCCGGCGTAGTACACGTCGGGGTGGGCGGCCAGGGTCGCCTCGGCCACGTCGAGCAGCTCCCTGGCCTCCACCAGGAGCCGGTCGGCGACCTCGAGCTCACCCCGGTGGACGGCCCGGATCGCGTTGGCGCAGCGGCGGATCGCCTGGCGGGCGTTGCCCAGCCCGACCTCGCGGGCCCGGTGCTTGGCCTCCAGGCGGGCCTGCACCCCCTGGCGGACGTCGTCGAGGCTCATTCGGTCGACGGTGGCGCGTGGCCGTGCAGCAGCGCCGCCCACCGGCCGGCGCCGTTCTCCGTCCCCGCCCGGGCCGCCCGCCAGGCCCGCAGGCCCCCGAGCTGCGCGGCAGGTTCCCCTGTCACCCGGTCGGGCGCGGCTTGGTCCTGCGAGGTGGTGGCCTCGGCCAGGCCGTTGAGATAGGGAGCGTCCCCCACCCCGGTGTCCTCGGGAGGCGGCAGCGGCGTGCCGAGGGTGGCCCGGCCGGGGGCGGCCGGCCCGGCCGCGGCCGGGCCGGAGAGGGGCGCGACGGTGCCCTCCGGGACGGAGAGGGGCGCGACGGTGCCCTCCGGGCGGACGAGGTGGACGGGCCTGGGCGGGCGCTGCCGGCGCCCGGGACGGGCGGCGGCGCGCCGCCGGTGCGGGGCGGCCGCGCCGAGCGCGGCCAGGTAGGCGGCTGGCAGCGCGCCCGCCGCCGCCGCAACGGTCCGCCAGGTCCCGCCGAGCGCAAGGGCCGGCACGAGCGCGGCCAGCGCGGCAGCGACCAGGACGACCAGCAGCCGCCGGCGGCGGAACATGGCCCGGCGGGCCCCTGCCCCCGGGGCTGGCCGAGCCCCGGTGCGGTGCGCAGCGCGACCGCGGGCCGGCCGGGTCCCCGCCGGGTGCGGGCCGGGCCCGCGCGCCGCCCGGGCTCTGCCGGGGTGCGCGCCGGGCCCGCGCGCCGCCCGGGCTCTGCCGGGGTGCGCGCCCGGCCCGCGGGCCGCCTGGGCCCTGGTGCGGTGGGTGGCGCTGCCGCCGGCGGGCGGGAGCCGGCGGTCGCGGGTCCCCGCCCCTGCACGGGCCCGGTCGCGCGGCGGTCCAGCGGGCGGGCGCCAGATCGCCCGGCCGCGGCGGGCCTCGGCGGCGACGGGATCGCCCGGCCTCGCCTGGGCCGGGGCCCGGCGGGACGGCCAGGTGGAGCGGTCGCGGAAGATGAGCGGCAGCAGCAGCGACGCCCAGATGACCACCACGACGGCGAGGAGGACGAGGCTCACGCTGCCACCTTCCGTCGGGCGGGTCTGGTTGCCGGGGGGGAAGACCGACGCAGACCAAAATGTATCCGATCCACAACCCGGTGACACGGCAAAACGCGCCACCGGTCCGATCCGGCGCGGCCGCAGCGTGCCGGCCCTAGGTGCCCGGCGCCTGATGGCTCGCGTCCGGCACCGGCCCGCGCGCGGTCGCGACGGCGTGGCCGAGCACACCGGCGAGCACCGCCCACTCCTCGCCGACCGCCTTGGGGTTGCCGGGCAGGTTGACCACCAGGGCCCGGCCGACCAGGCCGGCAGTCGCCCGCGACAGCATCGCGAACGGGGTGATCGAAAGGCTCGCGTGCCGCAGCGCCTCGGCGATGCCGGGCGCTTCCCGCTCGAGCACGTCGCGGGTGGCCTCGGGCGTCACGTCGCGCGGGCCGAGCCCGGTCCCGCCGGTGGTGAGCACCACGTCGGCCTCGGGCGCCATGCGGCGGATGGCGGCGCCGACCGCCGCCCGCTCGTCGGGGACCACGCCGCGGGCCACGACCTCCCCGCCGGCAGCCTCGACGAGCCCGCACAGCGCGCTGCCCCCGGCGTCGTCCCGCACGCCCCCGGCGACCCGGTCGCTCACGGTGAGCACCGCCACCCGGATCCCGTCGAGCGTCATCCCCGCTCCTCCTGTCCACGTCCCGTCCTGGGTGCGCCTGCCGGGGTCACCGGCGCTCCTCCCACTCGCCGGAGCGGCCGCCCCGCTTGGCGTAGAGGCGCAGGCCGTCGATGCGGACGTCGCGCTGCACGCCCTTGACCATGTCGTAGAGGGCCAGGGCGGCGGTGGCGGCCGCGGTGAGCGCCTCCATCTCCACCCCGGTCCTGGCGGTGGTCCGGGCGGTGGCGGTGATCGCAACGGCGTCGGCCTCGACCGCAAGGTCGACCTCGACCCCGGTGAGCGGCAGCGGGTGGCAGAGCGGGATCAGCTCCGGGGTGCGCTTGGCCCCCATGATCCCGGCCACCCTGGCGACCGCGAACGCGTCCCCCTTGGGCAGCCCGCCGGAGGCGAGCAGCTCGAGGGTTGCCGGGGCGAGCAGGACCCGGCAGCCAGCCACCGCCTCGCGCCGGGTCTCTTGCTTGGCCGACACGTCGACCATCCTGGCCGCCCCGGTCGGGCCCAGGTGGGTGAGCCCGTGGACGGGCGGGTCGCCGCCCGGGGTCAGACCACCCATGCCAGGTCCTCACGGAGCAGCACGACCTGGACCGGCGCCCCGGCCGGGAGGGCGTCGGCCTCTTCGGGGACGACGGCGAGGCCGTCGGCGCCCGTGCACGAGCTGAGCACGCCCGAGCCCTGGTCGCCGGTCAGGGTGGCCCGCAGCACGTCGCCGGCGACCTCGAGGCGCACGCGCAGGAACGAGACCTTGCCCTTGGGGCTGCGCACCGGCTCGCCCAGCCGGGCCGCGACCCGGGGGCGGTCCAGGCGGTCGGCCGGGTAGCCGGCGAGCCGGCGCAGCGCCGGCCGCACCAGCATCTCGAACACCACGAAACACGACACCGGGTTGCCGGGCAGCCCGAACAGCCACGTGCCCGCGGCCAGGCCGAAGGCCTGGGGCATGCCCGGCTGCATGGCCACCCGCCACGGCTGGACGTCCCCGAGCTCGGCCAGCACCCGCTTGGTGTAGTCGTGGTCGCCCACGGAGACCCCACCCGAGGTGAGCACGAAGTCCCCTTCGGCCGCCGCCAGCGCGAAGCCCCTGCGCAGGACGGCGGGATCGTCGTGGAGCCGGCCGCAGCGGAACGCCTCCATCCCGGCCGCCTGCGCCTGGGCGACCAGCAGCCAGGAGTTGGAGTCGCGGATCTGGCCGGGACCGAGCGGCTCGCCCGGGTCGACCAGTTCGTCGCCGGTGGACACCACCGCGACCCGCGGGCGGGGGTGGACCGGCACCAATCGTCGCCCGACCGACGCCAGCATGCCGACCGCGGCCGGGTCGACGACCCGCCCGCGTTCCAGCACGACCGTGCTGGCGCGCACGTCTCCGCCGGCTTCGCGGACGAAGGCGCGCTCGCCGACCTGCGACCGCACGAGCACGTGGTCGCCTTCGACCGTCGCCTGCTCCACCGGGACGACCGCGTCGGCTCCGGGCGGCAGGGCGCCGCCGGTCATGATCCGCACCGCCGTCCCGGGCGTGACCGAGGGCAGGCGACCCGTGCCCGCGAACACCTCGCCCACCACCCGGAGCGTCACCGGGGACCCCTCGCCCGCCCCGTCCAGGTCGGCCGAGCGCACCGCGAAGCCGTCCATGGCGGAGTTGGCGAACGGGGGCAGGTCCTCGTCCGCCTGCACGTCCTCGGCGAGGACGCAGCCGAGCGCGTCGCCGAGGGGCACCTGCCGGGCCGCCAGGGGCCGGACCCGCTCGAGCACCCTGGCCCTGGCCTCCTCGAACGGCAGCAGGTCGGGCGGGTTGGGTCGCTCGGGTCGGTCGGGCGGGTCGGGTCGGCCCGACCGGCCGGGTCGGTCGGGTCGGTCGGGCGAGTTGGGCGGGTTGGGCCGGTCGGGCGGGAAGCGGGCGTCCATCAGCGGTAGGCCGCCTCGGCCTGCTCGGCCTCGGCCATGAAGCGACGCAGGAACGCCGTGAACGCAGGGCCGACGTCCTCCCGGCGGCTGGCCAGCTCGACGGTGGCCCGCAGGTAGTCGTTCTTGTCCCCCACGTCGTACCGCCTGCCGGTGAAGACCATCGCGTTCACGCCCGGCTCCCCGGCCTGGGCCAGGCGCTTCAGGGCGTCGACGAGCTGGATCTCGCCCTTCCTGTCGGGCTTGGTCTCACGCAGGGCGTCGAAGATGTCGGGGTGGAGCACGTAGCGGCCGATGGACGCGAGGTTGGAAGGGGCCTCCTCGGGGTCGGGCTTCTCGACGATGTCGGCCACCCGGTACAGGCCGGGCTCGACCTCCTCGCCGGCCGCGATCGCGCCGTAGGCCTTGATCTGCGGCCGCTCGACCTCCATGGCCGCGATCACGCTCGCCTCGTGGCGCTCGAAGCAGCTCACCAGCTCGGTGAGGAGCTTCTCGTCCTCGCCGATCAGGTCGTCGCCGAGCAGCACGGCGAACGGCTCGTGGCCCACGTGCTGCTCGGCCACGCCGATGGCGTGCCCGAGCCCGAGTGGCATCTTCTGGCGGATGTAGTGGATCTCGGCCATCTCCGAGATGGCCCGGACCTCGGCCAGCTTCTCGTGGTCGCCCTTCTCGGCCAGCACCCCCTCGAGCTCCCAGGCGCGGTCGAAGTGGTCCTCGATCGCCCCCTTGCCGCGGCCGGTGATGATCAGGATGTCCTCCAGCCCGGCGCGGACCGCCTCCTCGAGGACGTACTGGATCGCCGGCTTGTCGACGACCGGCAGCATCTCCTTGGGTTGCGCCTTGGAGGCGGGCAGAAAGCGGGTCCCGAGCCCCGCCGCTGGAATCACGGCCTTGCGTACGTTCACTTCGATTCCCCCGAGCATGTCGTTTCGGCCCCAGAACCTGCGCTCCTACGAAGGCGATGCTACTGAATGCAGGCGCGTGCCGCTTCGTTCGCATGCGACTGGTCCGTACGTTCCGAGCGGGGGTGCCGGCCGTCGTGCGCACTCGGTCCCGGGCTCGTCCGGCCCGGGCTCGTCCGGCCCGGGCGCACTCCACCCGGGCGCACTCCACCCGGGCTCACTCCACCCGGGCGGGACGGGTCGGGGTCGGCCGCCGCCGCGCCGGGGCCGGCGCCGCTGCCGTGCCCGCGACCACGACCCGGTCACGGCCCCGGTTCTTGGCCTCGTACATGGCGTCGTCGGCCGCCCGCAGCAGGTCGGTGGTGGACCGCGCATGCTCCGGGTAGCAGGCCACCCCGATCGACAGGGTCAGGCGGACGCCTCCATCGCCCGGCCGGTCGGTGAACGGCCGGGCGCTGACGAGGTCACGGAGCTTCTCGGCCGTGGCGATCCCGCCGGCCAGGTTGGTCTCGGGCAGGATGAGCACGAACTCCTCGCCGCCGTAGCGAGCGAACGTGTCGATGTCGCGCACGCTGGAGACGATCCGGCGGGCCAGCTCCATCAGCACCTGGTCGCCGCGCTGGTGCCCGTGGCGGTCGTTGACCAGTTTGAAGTGGTCGACGTCGAGCAGGAGGAGCGCGAACAGTCGGTCGAAGCGGCGGGAGCGCTCGAGCTCCTGCTCGAAGCGGCGCTCGAAGTAGCGGTAGTTCCACATGCCGGTCACCGCGTCGGTCAGCGACAGGCGCTCGGCCTCCTCGTGGAGCTGGACGTTCTCGATGGCGACGGCGGCCTGGACGGCGAAGTCGGCCAGGGCGGCGGCGTCGGCGAGCGCGAACGGCTCGCCCGTCTCCCGGTCGTAGACGTTGAGCACCCCGAGCACGCGGCCCTGGGCCAGGAGCGGGACGCTCACCTGGGAGGAGGCAGGCGGCTCGACCGTCGAGCGGTCCAGGGCGCCGGGCCCGGCCAGGCGTGGGCCGGGCGGCTGGGATGGAGGCGCGCCGGGCGGCCGGGACGGGCGGGAGCCGGGCGGCTGCACGCCGGGCTCCACGGCGGCACCCGGGACGGTGGCGAGCGGGACCGAGACCACCATCGGCTTGCCGGTGGCCGCCACCGACCCGGCGACGCCCTGCCCGACCGCGATGCGGCCGGCCAGCTCCCGGTCGGCCAGCCCGTAGGTGGCCTGGCGTACCAGGGTGGCCCGGTCGGTGGTGAGCAGCAGCACGCTGCCGGCCCGGGCCCGGCACGTCCGCACGGCCGCCTCCAGCACGACCTCGAGGAGCTTCGGCAGGTCGTGGGTTGACGAGAGGGTCTGGCCGAGGCGGGTCATCGAGCGGGTCAGCTCGTCCCGGCTCGCCCGCAGGGCGGCAAGGTACTCCCCCAGCTCGACCCGCACGCTGTCGAAGGCACGGGCCAGCTCCCCCACCTCCCCACCCGAGCGCACGGCCGACGGCGGGCTTGCGAAATCGCCCTTGGCGATGGCGCGGGCCTGGTCGGCGAGCTCGCGAAGGGGCTGGGACAGCAGCCGGGCGAGGACCGCACCGAGCAGCGTGGCGATCAGGCCGGCGGCCACCAGGAGCAGCAGGACCAGCACGACCAGCCGGCTGTCGACCGCATGGGTGGCAGGACCGCCGAACGCGGTGACGAGCAGCCGGGCCTCCTGCCCGGGCGTGGCCGAGAGCCATCCGGTCGCTGCGAGGACCCGGCGGCCGGCGAGCCTGCCCCCCCCGGGCTGGTCGGCCACTGGCACCTGGTCGCGGCCGGTCATCCAGGTGAGGGTGCTGGCCACCGGGCGGCCTCCGACCACGAAGGTGAGGCCGGCGCCCTGGCTGCGGTCGGGGCGCAGGCGGTCGAGCTCGAGGTCGTCCAGCCAGACGCCGGCCACCACCGTGCCGAGCAGGCACCGGTCGGCGCGGCAGTCGCGGCGCTCGACCGGGACGCTCTGGCGCTGCAGGAGCCCGCTGTCCGGACCGGCCGACCCAGCGCCGAGCAAGGCTTCGAGCCGCGGCGTGGGCACCCCTGCCAGCAGGCTCGGCTCCGTCCGGCCCCGGTGGGCCAGCAGCTCCCCGTGCGCACCGGTCACGGCGACGAGCAGGTCGGCGAACTCGCCCCGGTCGAGCACGGCCTGGAGCGCACGCCGGTCCGGCTGGACCAGCGCCGCCTGGACCTCCGGGCTCCCGGCCAGCAGCCGGGCCGCCTCCGACGCGTGCCTGCCCTGGTCGCGCAGGACGAGCCCGGCCGCGTGCCCGTCGACCGCGAGCGCCTCACGCTCATACCTGGCCGCGGTCACGGCTGCGACACGCAGCTGCCACAGCGTCGTCGCCGTCACCGGCACCACCACGATGACGACGAAGAACAGCGTGAGGCGAGATCGTAGCGACAAGCCCCCAGGCCCCCCCGTTGCCACCCTGCCGGCGATCCAGCCCCGAATCGGTCGATAGGCTAAGAAGTCTCGCAACGGTTATAGCCTATCCCGGCGACGAGGGCGAGCGTGGGAGCGGAGCCGAGTCAGGGACCGGCCCTGGGTTGCTACAATCGTGCACCGAGCGGTCGCCTCCGTGGCGTGAACTCGTCTTCATCTCCCAGGAGCGTCGATGCCGACCTACGAGTACGCCTGCACCGAGTGCGGCCAGCACCTCGAAGTGGTGCAGTCCATGTCCGACGCGCCGCTGACCACGTGCGCCGTGTGCGGTGGGAGGCTGCGCAAGGTCTTCGCCCCCATCGGCATCGTGTTCAAGGGCTCCGGCTTCTACCGCACCGACTCCCGCGCCAAGGCGGGCGCCTCGGACGGCGGTGGCAAGGAGAAGGTAGCCAAGGAGGCCAAGCCCGCCGTGTCGTCGGACGCCGGGTCGGGCTCGTCCTCCTCGTCCTCCTCGTCCGGGCCCTCGTCCTCCGGGTCCCCCTCTTCGTCCAGGCCGGCCGAAAAGAGCGCCTGACGTCCTCCACGGCCTTCGGGCCGGGCTGTGGACAGGGGTTCGGCCCCTGTCCCGGCCTTCGATACCATGCGCGCTGCCGCCGACTGGCGGCCCCGACCGGAGCCAGGACCGGCCCTGACGGGTGCTTGCGGGCCCCCGCATGCGGGGCTCCCGCCTAGAGGAGAGGTGTGCACGGCATGGCCCTTCCAACGGCTGAGCTCGGGGTCTTCGGCGGCTCGGGCTTCTACTCGTTCCTCGACGGGGTGACCGAGCACGAGGTCTCGACCCCCTACGGCGACCCCTCCGACAACGTGGCGGTCGGCGAGGTCGACGGGCGAACGGTCGCCTTCCTGCCGCGCCACGGCCGGCGGCACCAGTACCCGCCGCACCGCATCAACTACCGGGCCAACCTGTGGGCCATGAAGGAGCTCGGCGTCACCCGGGTCGTCGGCCCGTGCGCCGCCGGATCGCTGCAACCCGAGGCCGCCCCCGGCCACTTCGTCGTCTGCGACCAGGTCGTCGACCGCACCTGGGGCCGGGCCGACACGTTCTACGACGGTCCAGAGACGACCCACATCTCCTTCGCCGACCCGTACTGTCCCGAGCTGCGTGCGCTCGCGGTCAAGAAGGCCGAGGAGCACGCCATCACCGCCCACGACGGCGGCACCATGGTCGTCATCCAGGGCCCCCGCTTCTCGACCAGGGCCGAGTCGAGGTGGTTCCAGCAGGCGGGCTGGAAGGTCATCAACATGACCGGCTACCCGGAGGCGCTCCTCGCCCGGGAGCTGGAGATCTGCTACGTCAACGTCTCGCTCATCACCGACTACGACGTCGGCCTGGAGGGCATGCCTGGCGTCGCACCCGTCTCCCACGCCGAGGTCGTGCGGGTGTTCGAGGAGAACAACGCCAAGCTCAGGGACCTGCTGTTCTCGCTGCTGCCCGCCGTGCCCGGCGATCGGTCCTGCCCGTGCGCGACCGCGCTGACCGGGGCCCGCTTCGAGGTCTGACCATGCAATCCCGGGGCTGGGGCCGCCCGGGCCGGGGAGGCCGCCCGTGGCGCCCGCCGGGCCGGAGGCGGCGGCCGGCGCCCCGCCAGATCGCGGCCGGGCTCGGCGCGGTACTGCTCGCCGTCGTCTCGGGCCAGCTCGCCGCGGGCCGCACCCAGCCCGCGCGGCCCGCTGACCCGAACCAGCGCGCCGTGCTGGTCGCCGCCCGCGACCTGGCAGCCGGGGCGATCCCCACCGCCGACGACTTGCGGCAGGCCCGCCTGCCGGCCGAGGCGGTGCCCGCCGACGCGCTTGCCGCGGCCCCGCCACCCGGCGCGCCCCTGGCCGTCGCGCTGCGCCAGGGCGACCTGCTCACCAGGCGGGGTCTCGGAGCCGGCCCGGCAATGCCCGGGCTGCGCGGGTACGCCCTGATGGTCGGCGACGGGGTCGAGGCCGGGCCCCTGGTCCCCGGCGACCGGGTCGACGTCCTGGCCGCTGGCGGCGGCTCGGCCACGACCGTGCTGACCGCGATCCCCGTGCTGCGGGTCGTACCCGGCGACCAGGGCAGGGCAGCCCTGGTCGTCCTGGGAGTCAGCGCCCGGGGCGCCGAGGCCCTGGCCGCCGCCCGCACGGGCCGGTCGGTCACGCTGGTCCAGGCCCCCGCCGACGCGCCACCACCCGGCTGACCCAGGCGGCCGCAGACGCCCGCCGCGCGACCACACCGTCACCGCATCGAAAGCGCTGTCCCGCTGCGCTACGCAGCGGGGACCGGCACGACCGTCGTGGCGACCGTCGAAGGCTCGGGGACCGGGTCCCCATGGGCACGAAGCGACTCCAGGTGCAGGACGATGGCCTCTCGGATCAGCCGCTCGGCTTCCTCGATGGTGGCGGCGACCACGCCGACGCCGGGTAGCTCCGGCGCGTACGCGCCATAGCCGGTCTCGCTCCGCTCGATGATGACCGCGTAGCCGCTCACTTCGTCGACCATCCCCCCAAGCCAGCCTGCCGCAGGATGTTGCCAAGCGTCCCGGGAGGCACGTCCTCTCCAGGTTTGCCCGCCACGGTGACCGTACCAGGCTTGACCGGATGGCGGTACGCGGTGGCTTCCAGTCTGACGCTCAAGGCGCCAGCCGTCGGCCTCGATCATCTTCACGACCTTCCGCACCTTCACCGGGTACTCGAGCTCCTCGGGGTGCATCTGCCCACCCATGGCGCCGGCCGGCTCGCTCGGGGAGCATCTGCCCACCCGTGGCGCCGGCCGGCTCCCTCACGGTGCGATACTTCCCGGGTCATCCGTCGGACCGTCGAACCGAAAGGCGACCCACTTCCGTGCTCCGCGCGATCGTCCTCGGCATCGTCCAGGGACTCACCGAGTTCCTGCCCATCTCGTCCTCGGCCCATCTCGCGATCGTCCCCAGGCTGCTCGGCTACCCCGCGCCGACGCTCTCGTTCGAGATCCTGCTGCACTTCGGGACGCTCGCCGCCGTTGTCACCTACTTCGCCCGCGACCTGTGGGGCTTCGTGCTCAGCCTGGTCGCCCCGGGCCGGCTCGCCCCGGGGGAGGCCGCGGTCAAGCGTCGGCTGCTCGCACTGCTGGTGATCGCCTCGGTCCCGGCCGCGGCCCTCGGCTACGTGCTGTCGGACTGGGCCGACGAGCAGACGAGCAAGCCGCTGCGGGCCTCGATCTGGCTCGTGCTCACCACGGTGATCCTCATCGCCGCCGAGCTGTACGCCAAACGCGCCACCGCCCGCGCCGTGCCGGTCACGCTCCCCGAGGAGGAAGGGGCGAGGCAGGCGCCGGCAACCCGAGCCGAGATCCGCCAGGGCCGGGGCGCGGTCTCCACGCGGGCACGGGTCGAGACCGCCGAGGAGGAGATCGAGCGCCTGCCGACCGCCAAGGCGCTCGGCATCGGGCTGGCCCAGGCGCTCGCATTGATCCCGGGCACGAGCCGCTCCGGCATCACCATCTCGGCCGGCCTGTTCCAGGGGGTGTCCAGGGAGGCGGCCGCCCGCTTCTCGTTCCTGCTGTCGATCCCGGCGATCCTGGGCGCCGGCATCCTCAAGCTGCCCGACCTGGCGCAGGCATCGGAGCCGACCGCGCAGCTCGTGGCCGGGTCCCTGGCCGCGGCGGTCTCGGGCTTCGTGGCCGTGTCCGGCCTGTTGCGCCTGCTCCGCACGCGGACCCTGTGGCCGTTCATCTGGTACCGCCTGGTCGCCGGGAGCATCTTCGTGCTGCTGCTCTCGACCGTGCGCGGCTAGCCTCGCCCTGCTCGCCAAGGCCCGCGCCGTCACGGTTGTCCCGGCCGTCGTGTCCGACCGGTGACGAAACCGTTTGCCGAGCGTACCGGTGGCGGTGTCGCTTCGTGACCGCCCTGGACCAAGCTGAGCCTGTCGCTGCGTGCAGGCAGCGCCAGAAGAGGAGCACCCGATGCGCACATCCGTCCTCGACGAGACCCCGGTCCGCCCGCCCGCTCCGGGCCCGACCCGTCCTCGGCGCCGCCCCCTGTCCCTGCTCAGCGCCGGCATGCTCGTGCTGCTGGCCATCGGCGTCGGCGCCTCCATCGCCCTCGCCAGCCAGCCCGCGCCCTCCCCCGCGACAACGTCGCTGGCGAGGTCCTCCGAGCCGGCGCCCGAGCAGTCGGGCCAAGCGGCCACTCCGGCCACGGAGGCTGCGCGCTCCGGCACCGCTCCGCAACCATCCGGCCAGGCCCAGCCAGCGACGGCTCCCACCACCTCCACCCCCACGGCCGGCCAGGCGGCGGTCCTGCCCGACGGGCGCCATCACGCCTTCGTCCGCAAGGTCAACGCCCGCCGCAGCACGATCACGGTCGACCTGGTCCAGCTCTTCCGCGGCGAGGCGGCGGTCAAGGCGGCCATCGAGGACGGCAAGCCCAGCGACGAGGCCCAGTACCTGGACCACTACGTCCGCAACCAGAACGGCCGGCTACGGACCCTGCCGATGGCGCGCGGCGTGGGCGTGCACCTGCTCGCCACCTGCGAGGAGTCCTCCCCCACGCAGGCCGCCCTGCTCGCCAAGCTGGCCGAGAACGCCCGCCTCGGTGACGTCTACTACTACACGCTGACGGTGCGTGGCGGCGCGGTGCGGCAGATCCAGGAGCACCTGACCACGCCGGCCTGCTGACCCGCCCTCAGCTTCTCGGTCCATTGCGGCGGGCCGGCCATGCGGCCGGCCCGCCGGCTTGGCGATTCTGGCACCGCGGGCGGCGAGCAGGAGCGCATGCTCCCGGCCGGGCCCGCCCCGGCCCCCGTCACGATCGCCACCCTGCCGTCGAACCGGATCTCCGCCACGCCGCACCTCGCCGTCGTCTGGGGCCGGCGGCCCCGCCCTCCCGCCAGTGTCGGCGACCGGGATGCCACCGGCAACGCCGGTGCGGGGGATGCGGGCGGCGCTGGGGCTCGGCACACTCGACCTCCAGCGGGACGCCGGCACGGCGGCGCCATCGACGGGAGCGAGGACGCGTATGGGCCCACTGCAGGGAGTCCGGGTCGTGGAGGTGGCCGGGATCGGGCCGGGCCCGTTCTGCGCCATGCTGCTGGCCGACATGGGTGCCGAGGTGGTGCGGGTCGACCGGCCCGCCTCGTCCCCCGCCACCCACCCGTACGTGCTCGCCAGGGGACGGCGGTCGGTGGCGGTCGACCTGAAGCACCCGGGCGGCGCCGGGGTCGTGCTGCGGCTGGCCGGCTCGGCCGACGTGCTGCTCGAGGGGTTCCGGCCCGGGGTGGCCGAGCGCCTCGGCATCGGGCCCGACGCCTGCCTGGCCCGCAACCCCCGGCTCGTCTACGGTCGGATGACCGGCTGGGGCCAGGACGGCCCGCTCGCCGGAACGGCCGGGCACGACATCAACTATGTGGCGCTGGCCGGAGCGCTCCACCCCATCGGCCGGGCCGGCGAGGCCCCGGTGCCGCCCCTCAACCTGGTCGGGGACTTCGGAGGAGGCGGCCTGCTGCTCGCCTTCGGGGTCGTCTGCGCCCTGCTCGAGGCGCGGGGGTCGGGCCGGGGCCAGGTGGTCGACGCGGCCGTGCTCGACGGCGCCGCCCTGCTCATGACCTTGTTCCACGAGCTCGCCGCGGTCGGGCTGTGGCGCTGGGAGCGGGGGGCGAACCTGCTCGACGGCGGCGCCCCCTTCTACGGTGTCTACGAGACCAGCGACGGCGGGTACGTGTCGGTCGGCGCGCTGGAGCCCGGGTTCTACCGGCAGCTGCTCGAGCGGCTCGGGCTCGCCGAAGCTCGTGACCTGCCCGCCCAGGCCGACCAGGAGCGGTGGCCGGAGCTGCGGGAGCGGTTCGCCGCCGTGATCCGGGCCCGGTCGCGCGACGAGTGGTGCCGGCTGGCCGAGGGCGGCGACGCCTGCCTCACGCCGGTCCTCTCCCCCGCCGAGGCCCCGGCGCACCCGCACAACCGGCAGCGGGGGACCTTCGTCGACACCCCAGAGGGGCCGCGGCCCGCGCCGGCGCCCCGCTTCAGCCGCACCCCCTGCGCCCCGCCCGGCCCGGCGCCCGTGCCCGGCCAGCACACCGACGCCGCCCTGGCCGACTGGGGCTTCACCGCCGAGGAGCTGGCCGGCCTGCGCGAGGCGGGCGCCATCGGGTGAGCGCCGGCCGGAGCGGCGAGCCCGTCAGGGCACGGCGGGAGCGGCGAGCCAGTCGTCGAGGACCCCCAGCCAGCCGGCCAGGGCCTCCCGGTGGACGCTGTGACCGGCGGGCAGCTCCCGTGTCGTGCCGTGACGCAGCGCGTGCACCAGCGCGCTGCGGTCGGTGCCGACCAGGTTCGACCCGAGCGCCTCCTCGGCCAGCACCAGCAGGGTGGGCACGTCCACGGTGGCGGCCATGCCGACCAGGTCGAACGGTATCCGGCCGCGGAGGGTGGTGGCGACTGTTGCCGCGTCGCAGCTGGCCAGGTCGACGACGCGGCGGGCGGCCTCGCCAGGCGCCCAGGCCGGGTTGTCCGCCTCCAGCTCGGCGCGGAGCACCTCGGGCTCGCGCAGGGCGCGACCGACGTCGTACTCGGTCTCTTCCGCCAGACCGACCCAGTCGACGCAGTTCGGGCCGGGTGGGTCCTCGAGCACGACCCGGCTGGCGAAGCCGGGCCGTTCGCTGAGCAGCGCGAGCGCGACCACGGCGCCGAGCGAGTGCCCGATCAGCAGGTCGACCGCTGCCCCGGTGGCCGACCCGGTCCGCACCGCCCCGGCGGCGACCGTCTCGGCCACGTCGGCGGCCAGGTCGGCAGGGCCGAGCCCGACGGCCCCCCTGGGGCTCTCGCCGTGGCCGCGCCGGCGAGGGTCGCCCGGCCGCCGCCCCGGCAGGGTCGGCGCCGCCGGGGCGGTGGCCGGTGCCGGCCGGGCGGCCCTTCCTTGGGGAGGCATTAGGCGCCCGCCACCGTCATCTGCCCGACGAGCAGGCTGGCGCCACCGACCGAGCCGGTCGTGAAGCGCAGGTCGGAGCCGACCGCGACGATGCTCCTGAGGATGTCGAGCAGGTGGGCGGCGACCGTGGCCTCGCGTACGGGCTCGGCCAGCTCGCCGCGGCGGAACCAGAGCCCGCTCACCCCGACCGAGAAGTCGCCGGTGACCGGGTTGGCGCCGGAGTGCACCCCGGACACGTCCTGCACGAGCAGCCCCTCCCCGGCCCGCGCCAGCAGGCCGGCCTGGTCAGCGTCGCCCGGGGCCAGGTAGACGTTGTGGGCGGCAACGCCTGGCGTGCTCTTGAACGAGCCCCGGCGGGCGTTGCCGGTGGACGCGGCCTTGCCGCGGGCGGCGGTGGCGGTGTTGTGCAGGAAGCAGCGGAGCACGCCGTCGTCGATCAGCACGGTGCGGCGGGTCGGCACGCCCTCGCCGTCGAACGGGGCGGCGCCAGGCCCGTCGACCAGGCGGCCGTCGTCGACGAGCTGCAGGCCGGGCGCGCCGACCTGCTCGCCGAGCTTGTCAGCGAACAGGCTGCGCTGCTTCTGCACCGCCTCGGCGGACAGGCCGGACAGCAGCACACCGAGCAGGCTGGGCGCGACCTGGCGGTCGAACACGACCGGGACGGTCCGGGTCGGCGGCTTGGCCGCGCCGAGCATGCGCACCGCCCGCCTGGCCGCCTCCTCGGCCACCGGGCCGGGATCGAGGTCGTCGAGGGCGCGGGTGGCGTCGACGCCGTAGCCGACCTGGCTCTGCCCGTCCTCGGTGGCCATGGCGACCGAGTAGCAGTAGGCGTGGGTGACCGCGTAGGAGCCGAGCACACCGGCCGAGGAGGCGATCGCGACCTGGCCGACCGCGTCCCCGTACCCGGCCGACTCGACCTGCGACACCCGCGCGTCCGCGGCCCGGGTGCGCGCCTCCAGGTCGAGGGCCAGGGCGACCTTGCGCTCCGGCACCGTCTCGGCGTGCCTGGTGTCGAAGATGCCGTCCAGCTGCTCGTACGCGTCCGCCCCGGGCAGCACATTGCCCGGGTCCTCGCCGGACACCTCGAGGTTGGCCCGTGCCTCGTCCAGGCACTCGCGTAGGCCCTGGTCGGACAGGTCGGCGGTGTAGGCGTAGCCGAGCCGGCCGGCCCGCACCACCCGCACCCCGACGCCGTTGGACGACGCCGAGGTGAGCCGCTCGACCTCGCCCTGGTAGGCGGACACGCTGGTCTCGGTCACCTGCTCGGCGTACGCCTCGACGCCCTCGTCGCCCCGGGCCTCCCCGGCCAGCCGCGCGACGACGCGCTCCAGCTCGACCGTCATGCCGACCCTCCTGTCCCGCCGACCGTCATCCGCGCGACGACGCGCTCCAGCTCGACCGTCATGCCGACCCTCCTGTCCCGCCGACCGTCATCCGCGCGATGCGCAGGGTCGGGGCGCCGTTGCCGACCGGCACGCCCTGCCCCTCCTTGCCGCACACGCCCTCCTTGACGGCGAAGTCGTCGCCGAGCGCGTCGAGCGCCGCGATCACGCTGGGGCCGTCGCCGACGAGGTTGGCGCCGCGCACCGGGGTGGTGACCTGGCCGTCCTCGATGAGGTAGCCCTCGACCACCCCGAACACGAACTCGCCGGTCACCGGGTTGACCTGGCCGCCCCCGAGCGACTTGGCGTACAGCCCTCGCTTGGTCTGCCTGATGATCTCCTCCGGGTCGTCGCTTCCGGCCAGGATGTAGGTGTTGGTCATCCGCGGGATCGGCACGTCGGCGTAGGACTGCCGGCGGCCGTTGCCCGACGCCGGCTGGCCGAGCTGCCTGGCCCGGATCAGGTCGGTCAGGTAGTCGGTGCAGACGCCGGCCTCGAACAACACGGTGCGCTGGGCCGGGGTGCCCTCGTCGTCGAACGCGAACGAGCCGTAGCCGCCCTCCACGGTGGCGTCGTCCACCCCGCTGAAGGTGGCGACCCCGATCTGCTCGCCCTGCCTGCCGGTGTAGACCGACGCCTCCTTGGCGACCAGGTCGGCCTCCATGCCGTGGCCGCTCGACTCGTGGAACAGCACCCCGCCGTTGCCCGCCGCGATCACGACCGGCATCTGCCCGGCCGGGGCCGGCTGGCTTGCCAGCATGGCGACCGCCCGCTCCGCGGCCCGGCGGGCGACCAGCTCGGGCGGGAACTCGTCGAGCAGCTCGAAGCCCATGGAGCGGCCCGGGCCGTCGAACCCGGTCTGGACGACACCGTCCCGGGCCGCCACGACCTGGACCGTGAAGCGGGTCCGGACCCGCTCCTCGTCGGTGGTGAACCCGTCGGAGTTGGCGATGAACACGCGCTGGCGCACGTCGCCGTAGCCGGCGCTCACCTGGGTGACTGCCGTGTCGAAGGCGCGGGCCTCGTCGTCGGCCCGGCGGACCAGCTCGGCCAGGGTGGTCCGCTCGACCCTGGCCGGGTCGGTCCTGACCGGGTGGGTCACCCCGGGGGCGCGCCGGCGCAGGTCGCGGACCTCGACCCGGCGGTCCTCGCGGAACGCGGCCGACGCGATCCGGGCCGCCTCGGCCAGCGCGTCAAGGTCGAGCCGGTTGGTGTAGGCGTAGGCGGCCGAGGTACCGCGCACCACCCGCACCCCGACGCCCCGGTCGCGGCCGGTGACCAGCTCCTCGACCCTGTGGTCGTCGAGCCGGATCGAGTGGGAGAGGCGGTCCTCGGCGTAGATCTCGGCCCACTCGCCGCCCGTCGCGAGGGCGGCGGCCAGGACCTGACGGACGGCAGCGTCATCCAGCACGGGCTGTACTCCTTCGGGCGAGGCGCAGCCGGCCGCCGATGGCGTGGCCGGTGGTCCGCGGCGCGGTCCGGTCGTGGGCGCGCGCCATTTTGACATCCTCTCCGGCCTGAAGGCCTGAGGCTCCCCGGCCGATGCGCGCCAGGCTCGCGACCAGGGGCCGCGGCGTCGAGCCTCCGGGACCCGGCCGCGCTACGAAGCGGCCAGCACGGCCACCCCGGGCCCGGCCCGCGCTACGACGCGGCCAGCGCGGTTCAGACGATGGGCACGGCGAACAGGCCGATGGCCAGGAAGTGCGCGGCTGCCGCGATGATCACCAGCAGGTGGAAGACCTCGTGGTAGCCGAAGACGGGCGGTACCGGGTCGGGGCGGCGCAGCGCGTACACCAGCGCCCCGGCCGTGTAGACCAGGCCCCCCGCGACGATCAGCAGGCCGCCGGCCAGGCCGAGCTGCGCGAACAGCTGCGGCATGGCCACGACCGCCACCCAGCCCAGGGCCACGTAGACCACGCCGCCGAGCCACCGGGGCGCCCTGGTCCAGGCCAGCTCGAGCACGATCCCGGCGACCGCTCCGCTCCAGACGACCAGGAGCACGGTCGTGGCGAGCGTGCCCTGCAGGACGAGGAGGCTGACCGGGGTGTAGGTCCCGGCGATGAGCAGGAAGATCATCGCGTGGTCGAGCCGGCGCATGCGGCGCCGGGCCAGCGCGGTCCAGGTGACGCGGTGGTACAGGGCGCTTACCCCGAACAGGCCCGAGACCGAGGCCGCGTAGACGGCGACCGCGACCGACGCCCTGGTGGTGGCGGCGAGCAGGAGCAGCAGTGCGCCGCTGCCGAGTGAGACGAAGAAGGCGTACTGGTGGAGCACCCCGCGAAGGCGAGGCTTGACCCCGGCCTCGGGGACGCCCGCCGCCGGCGCCGGGGTGGTGGCCTGGTGCTGCGATGGGTCGGTGGTTGGTTGCCTCGTCAGACGGTCACTCGCTTCCGGTCAGCTATGTGAATGCGATCACATTATGCCCGACTGGTGTCACGGGGGCGTTTCGCGCACCCGAACACCAGGTGAACACCGGCACGCAGCCCCAGTGGGCCGGCGCGTGGCACGACCGCGGTGGTCGAGAAGGTCTGGCGGAGGTCGCGGGCGAACTCTTCCTGCAGCGCGCTGCCGCATGTGGGAGGCTGGCACGGTCCATCCTCCTTGCCGGCCGGGTGCCGCCGGCTCGGACCGGCTTCCTGGCACCAGGACGATGTGAGCGATGCGCCAGACCGAACTGCGGCCGGATGCCGGGCGGCACGGCCGTCACGACCCGGGCGGGCGGCGGCCCGACATCCCACCGGCGCTCGCGTGGCTGGCCGGGTGGAGCTGGCGCCTGCTCGTCATCCTGGTCGCGGCCGGCGCGGTGGTGTACCTGCTGATCCGGCTCAAGGTGATCGTCGTCCCGGTCATCGTCGCCCTGTTCCTCGCGACCCTGCTCGTGCCGCTGGTCAAGTGGCTCGAGGCCAGGGGGTGGCGGCACCTGCTGGCGGTCGTGGCGGTGTTCGTCGGCGCGCTGCTCGTGATCGGTGGGCTCGTCGCCTTGTTCGTGCCGCTGGTGGGCAACGAGGTGGGCGCGCTGCGGGCCCGGGCGGACCAGGGCATCGACGAGCTCGGCGACTACCTGGCCTCCCAGCCGTTCGGGCTCAGCCAGGAGGACGTCACCCGTTACCTCGACCAGGCCCGGGCGCAGCTCAGCGAGAACTCGAGCGGCATCACCAGGGGCGTGGTGACCGGCGCGACCGCGCTCGGGGAGATCCTGACCGGGCTGGTCCTGACCTTCTTCCTCACATTCTTCTTCGTGAAGGACTCCGAGCGGTTCACGAGCTGGATCCTCGACTGCGTCGGCGAGCGCCGGGCCGGGGACCTGCGCGAGGTCGGGCGCCGCTCCGCGGTCGCGGTCAGCGGCTATCTGCGCGGGCAGGCAGCCGTCGGGCTGGTGGACGCCGTCTTCATCGGGATCGGGCTCGCCATCGTCGGCGTGCCACTGGTCCTGCCCCTCGCCTTCCTCACCTTCGTGGCCGCGTTCCTGCCGCTCGTCGGGGCGTTCCTCGCCGGCATCCTGGCCGCGCTGGTCGCGCTCGTCACCAAGGGCGTCGTGGCCGCCCTGATCGTGGTCGGGATCACCGTGCTGGTGCAGCAGCTCGAGGGCCACCTGCTCGCGCCGGTGCTGCTCGGCCGGGCGGTCGCGCTCCACCCGGTGGTCATCATCCTCGCCCTCGGGGCCGGGGGCATCCTGGGCGGGATCATCGGCGCCTTCCTCGCCGTGCCGATCGCCGCGGTAGCTGTCGCCGTCGGCACCTACCTGCGCGGCCGGCCCGTGGGCGAGCCGGCCGACCCCGACGAGCCCGAAGAGGACCCCGGGTAGCCGAGCTGCCGGCAACCTCCACCTGTCAGAACTCAAGGGAAGGGCCGGCCCGAGCACGTCGTCCGCACCCGCATGTTCCTGGTCGACGCCGGGGACTGGGAGGCGGTCGGGCGGGCGCACGGCGCGGTGTTCGGCGCGATCCGGCCGGCCGCCACCATGGTCGTGGTGGCAGGCCTGCTCGACCCCCGCTGGCGAGTCGAGATCGAGGCCGAGGCGATCCTCGGCTGACCGGGACGCCGGGGCGGGATCCACCGGGCCATGGCGCCGCCGGCCACCTCACCTTCGGGTCGCGCGCAGGTAACTGGCCAGCTCCTCGTAGCTGGCGCTCTCGCCCGAGTACCGGAGGTGGTCGCGGGCGGCCGCGAACCAGGCCGGCGCGCTCGGCTGCACCGCAGCCAGCTGGCGCCTGAAGTCGGCCGCCGTGACCGCTCGGAGGGGGCCGCCGGCCGGGCTTGCCTCCGCCGCGGACAGGAGTGCCTCGTTGCACAGGTCGATCAGCTCGGCGGCGGTCAGGCCCTCGGTCTGGACGACGAGCTCCTCGAGGGTGAGGCCGGCGACCTCCTGGCCGTCCAGCCGGGCGCGCAGGATCGACTCGCGGGCCTCGTGGTCGGGTGGGAGCACGAGCAGCCGGTGGTCGAACCGCCCCGGCTGGCGCAGCAGGATGTCGGCCTCCCACGGCTGGGCGCTGGCCGCCAGGACCACGACGTCCTCGGCGTCCTGGCCCACGGTGTGCAGCTCGGCCACGAGCTGGGCGACCACCTTGCGGCCAACCGAGTAGCGCCGCTGCGCCCGCTTGCGCCCGAGGGCGTCGAGCTCGTCCACGAAGAGCACGCACGGCGCGTGGGCGCGGGCCCGCTCGAAGATCTCGTGGAGGGTCTGCTCGCTGTAGCTCAACCACATGTCCAGGACGTTGCCGAGGTCGACGGCCAGGAACGAGGCACCCAGCTCGCCGGCGGTGGCCCGGGCGACGAAGGTCTTGCCGCACCCGGGCGGCCCGTAGAGCAGCAGCCCGCCGCGAAGCGACCTGCCGTAGAGCCGGCGCATCTCCGAGTGCCGCAGCGGTCCCAGGAACCCGCTGGTGATCCGGCTCCTCACCAAGGGCATGCCGCGGACGTCGGCGAGCGTCACCCCCGGCTGCTCGACCACGCCAAGGTGCAGGTCGATCGGGCGAAGGGCGCCCGGCTGCCGCTGGGAGGCGTCGACGGGGCTCCAGCCCAGCCTCGGGTGGCGGGCCGGCAGCTCGGGCCCGGACGGCCTGGGCGCCCAGGCGCGGACCCACCCGGCCAGCAACGATGGTGAAGGGCGGCGACGCCCGCCCACCTTGCCCGCGGCCAGGACGGCCAGGTCGAGCGCCTCCTTGTTGCCCGGCGCGAGGTCGAGCACCAGCACGCAGTGCCGGAGCGCCTCCTCGAACCGCTCAGCCTCGAGGAGGAGCCTGGCGAAGCGGGCCCGCAGCAGCACGTTGTCGGGCTCGGCCGATACCGCCGCTTGCAGGCGCTCGAGTGTTTCCAGTTCTGCTGACATCGCCGACATTATGCAAGCTGGCGACCATGCCAGAGGCGGCGCGGTTTCATTACAATATTACGCAGTAGCAGCACGTGGTCGGGAAGGCCCGCCAGGAGGTGTCGGATGAGCGCGATCCGGTTCATCGATGCGCTGCTCGGGGACTCCGCGTCCGCGGAGGGCGGCCGGTCCCTGGCGGACGTTGAGGCCGAGGCTCTGGACGCCTACTCCGCGGTGGTGACGTCGGTGGCCGAACGGCTGCTCGGCTCGGTGGCCAGCCTGCGCACGAACCGGAGGGTGCCAGGCGGCTACCAGGCCCAGGGCTCCGGATCCGCGGTGGTCCTCACCCCGGACGGGTTCCTCATCACCTCGGCGCACGTGGTCGAGGGGGCCGAGCGCGGCCGTGCCTCGCTCGCCGACGGCCGCGAGCTCCGCTTCGAGGTCGTGGGCCGCGACCCGCTCTCCGACCTGGCCGTCATCCGGGCCAGCGAGGCCGACCTGGAGCCGGTGTCCCTGGGGAACGCCGACCGGCTCCGGGTCGGCCAGCTCGTCGTGGCCGCCGGCAACCCCATGGGGCTGGCCGGCTCGGTGACCGCCGGCGTGGTCAGCGCCCTCGGCCGGTCCTTCCCCACCAGGGAAGGCAGCGCCAGCCGGCTCGTCGAGAACGTCATCCAGACCGACGCCGCCCTGAACCCGGGCAACTCGGGCGGTGCGCTGGTCGACGGCCACGGGCGGATGGTGGGCGTGAACACCGCCGTGGCCGGGGTCGGCCTCGGGCTCGCCGTGCCCATCAACAGCACCACCCGGAGGATCATCGCCGCGCTGATGCAGGAGGGCCGCTTCCGGCGTGCCTACATCGGCATCGCCGGGGGCAGGCGGCCCCTTCCCCCGCGGGTCGGCGCGGTGCTCGACCGCAAGGGCGCGGTCGAGGTCGTCGAGGTCATGCGGGACAGCCCAGCCGCCCGGGCCGGGCTGCGCCGCGAGGACCTCATCGTCGACCTGGGCGGCAGCCCGGTGGTGGACGCCGGTGACCTCCAGCGGCTCATGGTCACCGAGGTGATCGGCCAGCCGGTCACCGTGCGCGCCTTCCGGGGCGGCGAGTTGCTGGAGCTGACCGTCGTCCCCGAGGAACTGCAGGGCTGACCCGTCGGCGGGGCAGGGGCCCCTTCGGCTGCGGGCCCGTGCCATGCTGGTGCCATGCGCCGGGCAGAGCCGACCGCGGCCGAGCGACGGCGGCTGATGCCGCTGGCCGCCGCCCTGGCCCGGGCTCGCGCGCCTGGGCCGCCCCGGCTGGAGCTGGTGGCGGGGACGCTCGCTCCCGGACGCCGGCACGGGCTGCTCGCCGGCACCTTCAACCCGTTCACCAGGGCCCACGGCGCCCTCGCCATGGCTGGCCGGCGAGCCGGTTGCGAGCGGGTGGTGCTGGCGATGGCCCCGACGAGCTTGGACAAGGAGGCCGTGGAGCGGGCGCACCCGGTCGACCGGCTCGACTGGGCCCGGGCGTGGGCCGGTCGCCACCGGTGGGCAGCGGTCGCCGTCTCGAGCCACCCCCTGCTGGTCGACATGGCCGCGGCGCTTGGCGGCCTCGCCCACGGGGAGGTCGCGCTGCTGCTCGGCGCCGACAAGGCGGCGCAACTGGCCGACGCGCGCTACTACGACGACCTCGAGGCGGCGCTGGCCCGCCTGAGCGGGACGGCCACGCTGCTGGTGGCCGACCGGGCCGGGCACCCGGTCCACGAGCACGGGCTGCCAGCGGCCAGGCTGCCCACGGCGGCCTGGGTCCCGGCACGCTCGGCTACCGAGGTCCGGGCGGTAGCGGCCCGCGGCGGCGACCTCGGCCCGCTGGTCCCGGCGGCCGTGGCCAGGGCGATCGGGCGCACCGGCGCCTACGATGACGACCCGTCCCGCTACCTGGCCCGGGCCCGCTGGCTGGACGCGCTCGCCTCTTCGCCGGGAGCGGTCGAGAATGGCGCGAGCCGCAGCCGAGGCGGCCGGACCGCGACATCGTTGGAGGATCCCAATGGCCACGCGTGACGTCGACTTCCTGATCATCGGTGGCGGGGTGGCGGCCGCCAAGGCGGCCGAGGGCATCCGGTCGATGCCGGGCAAGGGCTCGGTCCTGGTGATGACGGCCGAGGCCGAGGTGCCCTACGAGCGCCCCCCGCTGTCAAAGGAGTTCCTGCGCGGCGAGGCGGGTCGGGAGAAGACGCGCACCCACGACAAAGCCTGGTACGCCGAGAACAGTATCGAGCTACTGCTGGCGACCAGGGCGAGCACGGTCGACCCGGCCACCCGGACGGTCACCACCGAGGTGGGCGACCAGCTCCACTACGGCAGCCTGCTGCTGGCCACCGGGGCCCAGCCGGTGCGGCTCGGCCTGCCCGGCGAGGAGCTGCCCGGCGTGTTCTACCTGCGCACCGTCGACGACTCCGAGCGCCTGCGGGACGCCATCGACCGCGCAGAGCGCCTGGTCGTGATCGGCGGCGGCTTCATCGGCGCCGAGGTGGCGGCGAGCGCCACCCAGAAGGACACCCGGGTGACCCTGCTCGAGGTCGCCGAGACCTTGTGGACCAGAGCGGTCGGGGCCCAGATGGGCAGGTTCTTCGAGGCGTTCCTGCGTGACCGGGGCGTGGACGTACGCACCAGCACCAAGGCCGGGCGCATCGAGGGAGCGGGCCGGGTCGAGGCGGTGGTGCTCGAGGACGGCACCCGCCTGCCTACCGACGCCGTGGTCATCGGGGTCGGCGTACGGCCCGACACCGCGCTGGCCGAGGCGGCCGGGCTCCCGGTCGACAACGGCATCCTCGTCGACGAGCACCTGCGGGTGGCCGACCCGGCCGCCGACGCCGTGTACGCGGCCGGGGACGTGGCCCGGGCCGCGCACCCGCTGTTCGGCCAGATCCGCATCGAGCACTGGGCGGAGGCGCTCAACCAGGGCCGCATGGCCGGCCGGAACATGGCCGGGGCGGACGAGCACTACGAGCGGGTCCCCTACTTCTTCTCCGACCAGTTCGACCTGTCCCTGTCCTACCTCGGCCACGCCCGCGACCCCGAGGAGGTGGTGGTGCGGGGCGACCAGGACGTCAAGCAGCCCAAGTTCGTCGCCTGGTACCTCGAAGGCGGCAAGCCCCGGGCCGCACTGATCGTCAACGACTGGGACGCCGAGGACCCGGTCCGCGCGGTCATCGCCCGGGACCAGGCCGTGGACAGGGCCCGGCTGGCCGACGAGTCGGTCCCGCTTGGCGAGCTGTGAGCCACGCGCTGAAGGCCCCCGCGCCGTCCGGGGGGGCCAAGACAGCGCGAGGGCTCGCTGGTAATAGTACTGCTTCTCCGCAAGTTTTTGTTGTCCCCTAAGCAGACGACATCCGATCGTCAAGAACGAGCGCGTTGCAGTATGGAGGAAACCTAGGCAGCGATGCGTAGAGCGCTGCCGTGAGACGCCGTTTGATGGCATCGTGGAGCAATGGACCACACCACCTTCCTGCACCGGCCCACCCTGCGCCGCCCGGTCCTGGTCGCCGCCTTCGAGGGATGGAACGACGCCGGCGAGGCTGCGACCACCGCGCTTGGCTTCGTCGCCGCCGCCCTGGACGCCGAGACCTTCGCCCACATCGACCCCGAGGAGTTCTACGACTTCCAGCAGACCCGGCCAACGGTGCGGCTCACCGACGGCGCCCGCCGCGCGATCGAGTGGCCGACGGTCGAGTTCCAGGCCGTCCGCCTGCGAGGGTCGGACCGCGACTTCATCCTGGTTCGCGGGAACGAGCCCAACCTGCGCTGGCGGACCTTCGCCCGCGAGGTGCTCGAGGTCACCCGGGCCTTCGGCGTCGAGATGGTGGTCACATTGGGCGCCCTGCTCGCCGACGTGCCCCACACCCGGCCGGTGCAGGTGGTCGGCTCCGCCGGTGACCCCGCGCTGGCCGACAAGCTCGGCCTGGCCACCTCCCGGTACGAGGGGCCGACCGGCATCCTCGGGGTGCTGGCTGACGCCGCCAACAGGGCGGACGTCCCGGCGGTCAGCCTCTGGGCCGCGCTCCCCCACTACGTGCAGGCCACGCCGAACCCGCGCGCGGCGCTCGCCCTGGTCGAGCGGGTGCGCACGCTGCTCTCGCTGCCGATCGACACCAGCGCACTGGTCGAGGCCACCGAGGCGTTCGACGCGACCGTGGCCGACATCGTCGCCGACGACCCGGAGCTGGTCGGCTACGTCGAGCGGCTCGAGGCCAACCACGATCAGGAGGCGTCCTCGCTGGAGAACGTCCCGCCCGAGGACCTCGTGGCCGAGGTCGAGCGGTTCCTGCGCGACCACCCGGGCGGCAGCCGCCCCTGAGCCGGCCGACGTGAGAAGGCCCGCCGCGGCGGGCGCGGCGGGCCGTTTCGCATCTCAGCTCATTGTGGAGGCAGCGCGCGGACGTTGGCCGCTTGGAGACCCTTGGGTCCCTGCGTCACCTCGAACTCCACCATCTGCCCTTCGTCGAGCGAGCGGTACCCCTCCGCCTGGATTGCGGAGAAGTGCACGAACACGTCGTCGCCGTCCGGACGAGCGATGAAGCCGTACCCCTTGTCGGGGTTGAACCACTTGACGACTCCAGTGGTCACGAAACCTGTACCTCCTTCCGTCTTGCAGTCCAACTCTGAGCCGGACCCCCACGCGGACCGGCGGGCAGGGACAGCTCGAACCGCACTGCGGGAAGCGTGCACCGCTGCTCGCGCGGAACTCTAGCACCAGGTCACACTTGTCAATAGGGTCAATTTTCCCGAACGCGCCTCGGCGCTGGGTGCATCTACGCCAAAGGCGGCAGATTAGCGCGTGAGCAGGCAAGATGAGCCTATGATCGAGCGCCCGACCGGCTGGAGCACAGGGAGGAACCCCCCATGGACCCCGTTCGGCCCTCCGTCGGCTGGGGTGTCACCCACCTCTACTACCGGGTCGACCCCGGCCGCTGCGCCGATCCCGGCCTGGCCGGCAAGCAGCTCGTGGCCGCCCTCGACGGCTTCGCCGCCGAGCCCGACCACCAGGTGCTCTGCTCCACCGTGCTCGGCCTCAAGGCCGACGCCGGCATCATGGCGCTCGGTCCCGACCTGGCCCGCCACGAGACGCTCGGCCGGGCGCTCGGCACCGGCATGGTCGGGCCCGCGCTCTTCCCGGCGCTCTCGTTCGTCTCGCTGACCGAGACCTCCGAGTACATGGCCACCGTCGAGGAGACCCGGGCCCGGGTCGAGGCCGAGCACGCCGGCCTGGGCCCCGCGCGGCTCGAGCGCGAGCTGGCCGCGGCCGAGGCGCGCCTGGCCAGGTATCGGGAGGACAAGCTCCACCCGCGGCTGCCGCACAAGGCGGTCCTCGCCTTCTACCCCATGAGCAAGGCCCGTGACCCGGGCGCCAACTGGTACCGGCTGCCGTTCGAGGAGCGCCGCCGCCTCATGGGCGGTCACGCCACGGTGGGCCGGCGCTACCAGGGACGGGTACTCCAGCTCATCACCGGCGCCACCGGCCTGGACGACCACGAATGGGGCGTCACCCTGCTGGCCGACGACCTCACCGCGATCAAGGAGATCGTCTACGAGATGCGGTTCGACGAGGTGACCGCCGCCTACGCCCGCTTCGGCACGTTCCTGGTCGGCTTGGTCTGCAGCAGCCCCGCCGAGCTGGCGCAGCGGCTTGGGCTGGCATAATGCGGCCGTCGTCCTCGTTCCCGCGGGGGAACTCGCTCCCCTACGGCCCCCAAAGCCGCCAGTGCCATGGTGAGGCGCATCAGCAGCCTTCCCGGCCGGAGACCGTGTGGGTGGTGTTCTTCGGCGGAGCCACGCCCGGGGGGGCCGCGCTTCCCTTGACCGGTCCACGGACAGAACCGTTACGATACGGTGCTGTGTGGCTGCTGCACGCAGCGCCGGCAAGCCCTCGTAGCTCAGAGGGGATAGAGCAACGGCTTCCTAAGCCGGACCTCCCGTCGCTGTGGGCTCGATCTGCCCAGGTCAGGACAGGTGTCGCCGTCCAAGGCCGTCCACGGTCGTCCCCTGCTGTCGCCGGGCTGGGCGGTCAACTTGGCGGTCAATCATCCTCACGCGACCGTCCAGACGCGCTGCCCCCGGGGACCATCAGATCGTCCCCCGAGGAGGGGACGCCGACGGAGGCCTTCCCTCGGCCTGCTGGCCAGCTTTGCACGCCCGGGCCACGGTGGTGCAGCTGGGGCGGGCATGCCACGAGGTCAAGCCGCGGGGCGAAAGAAGTCGGCCATCGATCAGGCCGCCGCCGAAGGCGGCTCAAGAGCCGACTTGTTTCGGAGGAGCGGCTTGACCGTGGCCACGACCCGACGCCGGTGACCGACAGGTCAGCGGTGCGCTGCGACTGGTGCCGTCCGCGCTTGGTGACGCGTTGGCCGCTGGACGCTCCCGAAGGGAGCGCTCTATTGCGCCCGCCTGCTGCTCAACAAGCTATCGGGCGCCCTTGGCGTAGTCCGCCATCCCTGGGGAGAAGTCCACGGCGACATATGCCTCGTCACCGAGCGTCCACGCGTCATGCCCGGGCGGGATCACGTACGCATCGCTGGGACCAATCTCGGCCTCGGACCCATCGTCCATCACGACCTTGAGGCGTCCAGAGATGGCGTAACCCGTGTGGGCCACCTCGCAGCTGTCGGTACCGGCGATGGGCTTGACATGCTGCGACCATCGCCAGCCGGGCTGGAACACGCCACGTCCGACCATCACACCGCCCACCGTCACGATCTCGGCCTTACCCTTCTCAAAGGGCCGCGTCTCATCCGGGGAATCGAGGCTCTTGGTCTCCACCGTCGCCATCCGCTCCTCCTTGGGGCCGTGGCTGAGCAGCTCAAGCTTGGTCTGCTACCGGAACCTATCACTCCTGCCAGTCCTGGCCAAGGCGCTGGCAAGACGCCGGACTTCCCTGGACAACGGCCACGGGCCACGCTGACCACATCCCAGCGAGGAGCGGCCGCGCCGAAAGGATGCGCTTCGCGCGATTGATTCATTCGGCCCGGCCGCGATCTTGGCGGACCTTCGGCCCGCGCCGCCTTCGGCGGCAATCTGATGCCGACCCTGGTCGCCACGCAGGGTGGTATCGCATGAACGGCGTCCTCTTACTCCCCTTTGCCCGCCAGGTCGTCGGTGAGGCCGGGGTATAGCGCCACTCGCGAGCCGTCCGCGCCCAGCGTGGCATGGTCACTGACCGGGGCGAGGCACGTCCCCCCTGGCCAGGAGCTCGCTCCACTGGCTCTGTGAGCTCACACGGCGAACCGAGAAAGAGACTATCCAAGGCTCGCGGACCCGGCGACCTGAGTTCCCACCGGGACCGAGGGGCGCCCAGCCGAGCAAGGTAACGAGACGGCCTCGATGCGGTCGCAGAGCGCGACAAGCCGTATCGGTTCGGACATCCGGGACGCCTCCCATTACTAGGACGATCCCGATGGACGAGCAGTGCAAAGGGACGAAACCGTGCGCTGTCCCGTGGTCCGCACGTGATGCGTGCGCTGATGAGTCCAGCCAGACTCGAAGGATGGGGGGCGACCGCAATGGCCGACCTGGGCAAGTTGCAGGGAGAGACGTACCGGTCTCAGAAGGACGCGCGCTGGATAGCGGGGGCGTTTCGTGAGCTGGCGCCGCAGGTGCGAAACCTGGGCGGGAAGATCTTCGCCGGGAAGGTGCAGTGGATCCGGCCTCAGTCGGACGGCGTGTTCGCGGGCGTCGACGCCGAACCGGACTTCGCGGCTAACGCCTTCTTCCCGGTGGCGCGTGGCTACAAGGCGCGCAACGAGGGGATCGGCTACACCCTCAAGCTGGCGGTGTGGGACGAGGGCGAGCGTCGTCGGGTCGTCATCAGCTCGCATGCCAGCCGGCAGGCCGACCGTCCGCAGGCGAGCGGCGCACGGCAGAAGCTGGTGCGCATGCTCACCGAGGTGGACGACACGCTCGTCCCCGACGCAGTCGAGGAAGGACGGTAGGACAATGCCGCGGCCCGGAGAGTCCGTGAAGGTCAAGTGCCAAAACAAGTACTGCGGCAAGGACACGTGGGTGAAGTGGAGCTACCCCAGCAACTGTGAGCACTGCGGCCATGCGGTCATCACCCCCTGACCTGAATGAGGAGAGCAGAGGCACAAGAGCGAGCCGGCTCCGAGCCGGCGGTCCCCAAAGCGTCCCGGAGATCCGCACCTACGAGGACCAGCTCATTGCCAGGAGCACCGTCACGAGGGGGGACGAAACTTGTCAGACCGGTCCGCCGTCACTCCTACGGCTGCCATGCGAGAGCGACGACAGCGGGGACAAGTGGCATTGTCGGGCCTGAGGTGCAAGCCTCGACATCAACCGGAACTCCTCCGTTAGATATCAAGATTGTGGAGTAGCCATGCTTCGTCCTGACATATCGAAGGCTATCAGCCTGGTTCCACCCAACATCAGTGAGCAGATCGAAACGTCGTGCACAAGCTGCTTGGAGTTGGTAAACGCTCACCTGCCGGCCGACGAAACAGTCGTCAATATCTCCAGCGCATCCCCGCAGAAAGACGGGCAAATCAACAGTCTGCTCGTTCTGACGGATCGACGCTTGATCTTCGTTGCCCCGGCTCCGCAGGCGCTGGGCTGGCGTCTCACCACGATCACAAAGGCCCAATCCTACATTGGGTACTTCTTTGTCAATGCAAACGGCGGTGAGTATTCTCTTGGCTTGCAAGACGAGTGGGGTTCGGTGTTCGAAGGTTACGTAAAACAAGCAATTGCGTTGGCCGTTTTAGCGGATCGGTGACCAATGGCCAAGACGAGGACGACGTCTATCGCTATTTTCTCATATCCGCCAGAGATGGAGCCCTGCACCACACTAAGAAAGGTTCTCAAAAAGTCATCAGTGTGGGTTGATGAGATCATGCGATTGACAGGCGGTGTGGCGCAGGAACGAGTAGGCCAAGTTGCGACGTGCGGCGGACTCGTTCGATGCCGCATTGAGGCCTGGGTGATCACCTCGGCCGGTCGGCCAAAGTGACCGCCGCCCCACTCGGTGTCCACGCCCACGCCGAGGGCAATGAAACCACCGCATCCGACGAATGCGCCCACGCTGAGGGCTATCACACTACCGCGTCCAACCTCTGCGCACATGCTGAGGGCGCCAGCACCAGCGCGTCCGGCCTGGCGTCCCACGCCGAAGGCAAGGCCACCACCGCATCCGGCGATTGCTCACATGCTGAGGGCAGTAACACCACAGCCTCCGGCGACAACGCCCACGCTGAGGGCGACGCCGAAACCAGTGCGTCCGGCTCTGCCTCTCACGCCGAAGGCCGCAAGACCAATGCCTCCGGCGTGGCCTCCCACGCCGAGGGCTGGGAAACCACTGCATCCGACAACTGCACTCACGCCGAGGGTTACCGCACGAGCGCGTCCGGAGCCTTCGCCCACGCCGAGGGCCTAAACACCAGCGCGTCCGGCGCAGCCTCCCACGCCGAGGGCAGTAACACCAGCGCGTCCGGGGTAGCCTCACACGCCCAGGGCATCGCCGCTAGAGCAACCCGTAAGGCACAGGTCGCGCAGAGCGGCGATCTAATCAACGACGCTGGAGACGCCCAGTCGTCAGTGATGACCCTGATGGCGTACACAAGCGACGCGACGGTCTGCACCATGACCGTCGATGGCCGGACTTGCGTCTATTCCGGCACGGACACCACCGTCTACACGATGGCGCCGGGTACGGCGACGATGTTCGAGTTGCTGATCGCTGCGCATAACCACACTGCCGACGCGGCGGCGGGTTGGAAGATCAAGGGACTGATCGCTCGACCACAAGACCCCGGTGACGTCCGTCTGGTCGGTGATCTGAATGTCGACCACTGGCGAGACGCCACCGCCGCCACCTGGTCCGTCGCGGTGACCGCCGACACAACGAACCAGTGCCTGAAGGTCGCGGTCACTGGCCAGGAATCTAAGCCGATTGGCTGGATCGCCCGCCTAACTGCCGCCGAACTGGCATTTTGAGGTTCTTGTGACGTATTTGTGGGTGGATGGCTGAGCAGGGGTTGAGCGTGCGGCACGCCGCCTGACCAGTATGGACGACGGACCGCGCGCGGCGAGAGCACCAGATCGGAATCTGGTGCTCTCGTCCCTGAACTTGCCTTGGTTGGTCAACGACGCGGTCAACATTCTACCTTGTTCTACCTGGTCGTATCTTAACGGTGGACCCTGCCTAACCTGCGCTTCCTTTCCAGGACGACGCTAGGTTTCCGGCCGCCCCCAGGCTACGGATCTGGCGATTGGCGCTTCGGAGTAGGCGGCCGGGTTGGTTGCGCTTCCCGCGGCTGGATTGTCCGTTCGGCTGATGCTCCTGCATCCGTCATCTCGTTTCCCTCTATTGTCCAAAACGCAACCTGTAGAGTCTTGGCGACTGCCCACTCTGCCAGCGTCCGTCCGTGCCGAATAGCCGCAATACCGACCAGAAGGAATACGGCTGAACAACAGGCCGCAAAAGTTTGGTTGTTTCCAGCAAGGAGTTCGGCCAGAGACACGGTAAAAGCCAAGATCAGTGGCGGAAAGGAGTTTCTCAGCATGAGACCGCTGGCGCGAATACGGCTGATCTCAACGGCGGCTTTCCTCGCTCGAACCTCTGCCGCAGCGAGGAGAAGAAATGGGTCGGCTTGGACGAGGAGCCTTGCCCTGGGAGCGGGAACGCGAGCGAGGAACTCTTGCCGCGCGTCGGGTATATCCTTCCTCCACAAAGCTCGGCTTTCGCGGTTCATGCGGCGGCGGCGGCCCATTCCACCTGCGCTTGGAGGGTTTCCTCCACGCTGGGCGTGAGCAGGCAAGATGGCAGAAACTGCGCGGTGAGGAGCTCCCGGCGCAG
>Ga0184627_10000091_pt1 | contig 45281 bp, 45 predicted proteins | sample PLM3_127_b1_FD_133150 | JGI IMG/M metagenome (GOLD analysis project Ga0184627, IMG submission 133150) | Groundwater sediment microbial communities from an aquifer in East River, Colorado, USA - PLM3_127_b1 | ecosystem: Environmental > Terrestrial > Soil > Riparian zone | place: USA: East River... | reverse complement strand
TGGCCGGGCCCGGGCGCCGGGCGCGCACCCCACCCCGCCGGCGCCTGGCCGGGCCCGGGCGCCGGGCGCGCACCCCACCCCGCCGGCGCCTGGCCGGGCCCGGGCGCCGGGCGCGCACCCCACTCCGCTGCGGGAGGCTGGTCGGGCTGGGACTCGGACGAGCCCCACCACGGCGATGGCGGGCCCCACGGAGGCTGGGCCGGAGGACCCCAGGGGGCCGTGGCCAGCGGGTCCGGTCGGGGCGCGTGCGGGGTCCCGGCGGGCCGCGCACCCGGCGGCGCTCCGGCCGGCCTCGCAGGCGGCGCTGCGACCGCCTGGGCGGGCCGGGGCGCCTGCCCGGGCCGCGGCGCGAGGGGAACGACCCAGGGTGGCCGGCCAGGTGCAGCGTCCCTCCCGAGCGCGGGGGGCGGCTCGGCCGGACCGGTGGGCGTTGCCGGCTGGGAGGAGGGCTGCGTGGCGGAGGGGCGCTCGGCGCCGTCGGATGGCTTCATGACAGCTCAATCGTAACCGGCCGCTCCGACTTGGTGGCCGCCTGTGGGAGCGACGGCCGCGGCCCCCGCCCGGGGGAAGCGAGGGCCGCGGCCAGCCTGGGACCGTGCTGGACCCTGGGCCTGGCGTGCGTCAGGCTCCCAGGGCGGGTCTGTCGGGCGGGCGCCCTGTCAGGGGCGTCCGGCCCCGACGTAGTCGCTGCGGTCGATGCCGGACACGCGGACGGTCCGGCCCGAGGAGGGGGCGTCGACCATGCGGCCGCCGCCGATGTAGATGCCGACGTGGTGGATGGGGCTGCCGTAGAAGACGAGATCGCCCGGCTGGAGCGCGGCGCGGGCGACGTGCGGCACCGAGGCGTACTGCTGGCGCGACGAGTGCGGCAGGCTCACCCCGGCCTTGCCCCAGGCGTACATGGTCAGTCCCGAGCAGTCGAACGAGCTCGGGCCGCCCGACGCCCAGTGGTAGGGCTTGCCGACCTGGGCGATGGCGACCCGGACGGCGACGGCTGCCGATCCCCGGGCCGGCGGCAGGTCGACCGGGAGCGCGACCGGCGCCGGCTCCCCCACCTGGGCCCGGATGCGCTCGAGGCCCTGCAGCTTGCGCACGAGGGCGAGCTTGCGCTTGGTGATGGCAGCGACCTCGGTGGCTGCGGCGGCCCTGGCCCGGCGCACCTCGGCCATGGCGCTGGCCAGCGCCTGGCGTTGCACGGCAGCGGCGGCGAGCAGGTCGCCGTCGGACTGGGCCAGAAGGTCGAGCGTCTCGACCCGCTCCACCACGGTGGCCGAGTCGGTGCCCGACAGCAGCGCCAACACCGAGCTGAGGCCGGCGCCCTTGTACTCGGCGGCTGCGCGCGCTCCGATGCGCTGGCTGGTCGCGGTCATCACCTGCTGGTGCAGGGCTGCCATGCGCTCGGCCTGGGCGAGCGCGGCGCCGCGCCGCGCGAGCTCGATGCGCGCCTGGTTCAGCTGCTCGTCGAGCTGCGAGACCTGGTTGCCGAGCCGCTCGACGTCAGCGCGAGTCGGGCTGGGGTTGGCGGCGGCGGGAACCGCGAAGGCGGCGATGCCTGCGGCGAGGACGAGGGGGACGAGCCGCCGCACGGCTGCTCGCAGCGCCTCCGGCCGCTGGGGGACGGGCACGTCGACGTGTTCTCCCTTCCGTGGACCGGACCGGTGGTCGTGCTTGGGGGTCGAGTGCCGCGCCAGCGAGGCGGTGGGGGTACACGCAGCGTGCCTGCCGTGGGGCGCGCGGTGGCAGAACGCTAACGAGCTGGGAAAGCGGTATGCAAGTCGGCCGGAACCGACGTTCCTGCCGATAGTCGTGGCGGTCTGCCGGATGCACTTCCCAGCGGGCCGGTACCGGCGTAGACTCTCGAACGTACGTTCGAGAGTCTACGCCGGTACACCCCTGGTCCCTGACCTCGGAGGGCGCTGTGTCACACCCCCTGGCTATGGTCCGGCGCAGGGCACACCCGACGGAGGCAGGAAGGACGCGACGATGGCACACAACGACGAGCCGCTCCGCATCAGCTGCGACGGCTGCCCCGGCGGCGCCGACTGTGAGGACTGCCTGGTCGACTTCTTCCTCGGCGAGCGCGACGCCAGGGTCGTCCGGCTGCAGGCCGACCCGGAGGGCGCCCGGCCCCTCGGCGCCCTCGAGCCGGAGCTCGAGCGCGCCCTGAACACCCTGGTCGGCGTCGGGCTGGAGCCTGAGCTGCTTGCCGTCCGGCGCTCCGCCGGCATCCAGCGCGCGTCCTGAGCCGAGGCGTGTCTGGCGCCATGGTCCCAACGATCTGCGGGTCCTAGCGGCTCCCCAAGGTTCGTCGGGGTCGCCACTAGCGGGCGTCGAGGCCGAGCAGCGCGGGTGAGCGTGCCACGCTCGCGCCCAGGGCGGCCACCCGGTCCCGCAGCTCGTTGTCGGACGACACCACCACCACCTGCCGCTCGGGCGGCTCCGCGTTCACCAGCGCGACGATCTCGTCGTCGGCGATCCGCTCCGCGTCGGTGAACACCACCCTGACCGCGCCCAGGCCGACCTTGGTGTTGGGCATCGGGCCAACGTCGGCGCCGTCGAACACCAACGTGATCTGGGCACCCCAGCGCCTGGCCAGGCGACGGCAGAGATCCAGGAGCAGGGTGCGCTGGTCCTCGAGGGTCCGGTCGGGGAACCCCCGCTCGTGCTTGGTCACGTTGTAGCCGTCGACCAGCACGAGCACGCCTGGCGTGCCCATCCATGCGAGCAGGGTCTCGGGATGGTCGGCGTCACGCCCGGCCGGCACCGGCAGGGGTTCGCGGCGGGCCGGACGGCGTACGGGCCGAACCACCCCCGGCGAGCCAGGCTCGGGGAGCCCCGTGGCCCGCCGCAGCGCGGCCAGGTCGCGCTCGAGCACGCCGACCGCCTCGGCCACCACCGGATCGACCCGGTTCGAGGACCGGCGCAGCGCACGGTACTGCCGCTGGCTCTCAGCCAGCCGCGCCTGTACCTCGGCCAACCGGCCGTTGAGGCGACGCTGCTCGGACACGGCCTCGGCCCTGGCGGCCTGCACGGCTGCCTGAGCCTGGGCCAGCTCCTGCTCGAGCGTCAGGGCCCGCTCGGTGAGCGACTGGACCTGTCGCTCGGCGCGGCGAAGCTCCTCGCGGGCGGCCCGGGCGTCGTCGCGGGCGGCCCGGGCTGCGGCCGCCTCCGCCTCGGCCCTGGTCCGTGCCGCGTCCAGCTCGCCCTCGGCCTCGGCCAGGGCCGACTCGGCCTTGGCCGCCTCGGCCCTGACCTGGTCGGCGACTGCCGCCTCAGCGGCGGCCTGCACGGCGGCGGCGCCGTCGCGTCCCAGGGCGATACCCACCCTGGCCACCGCCTCCGGCGGCTCGCCGCTGGCCAGCGCCTCGGCGTACCGGCCGGACCGCACCAGACGGGCGAGGGTCTGCTCCTCGTCGAGGACGCGCCGATCCACCGCCGTACGGAACCCGGGGTCAACCTCCAGACTCCTCCTGACCAGCGCGAGCACGCGCGGGTGCCGCAGCCGCCGCGGCGTCCAGGTCTGGTACTGGCGCAGCGCGCCGGGCAGGTCGGTGGCGGGCGCTGCCCGCAGCGCGGCCAGGGCGGCGTCCAGGTAGCCGGCGAGCAGCGGCTCGGGCACGTCGGGCAGGGCCGCGGCCACCCCGTCCCCGGCCTGCGGCCCGTCGGCCGCAGTCACCCGTCCCCCTGCCCACGCACCGCCCCTGATGCGCCCGCCGTGCTCATCGGCCGGCCGGGTCCGAGGGGGCACGGCCGAAGGCCGGGACCACCTCGACCTGGGTCGCCGAGCCGCACCAGCGGCATCGCACCGTCTCGGCCACGGCGGAGAGGTCGCGCTCCTCCTCCACGGTCAGCTCCCCCGCCACGGTGTAGTGCCAGAACGCGGCCGTGCGCCGGCTCGACACGACATCGAACCGGGTGAGGTTGCCGCAGGCGGCGCAGCGGAGCCGCTCTCCCTCGGCGGGAAGTGCGAACCGTTCGTCGGGATGCTCGGGCACGCTGCCTCCCCTGGGCCGGTCGGGCTGTCATGACCAGGGTAACCGCGCCGGGCGACCTGTGGGCGCGGTTCGGTCGTCAGTACTGTTCGAGAGGTTCGCGCCATTGTTTTTCGTCTGGGGCGGAGCGCGTACGATCACTGTGTGACGGACAAGACGGCGTTCACCTTCCCGGGCCAGGGACGAGTGGCCAAGGGCAGCGGCAAGCCCTGGCTCGACGATCCCGCGGGCTGGCCGTTCGAACGCGCCTCGGAGCGGCTCGGCTGGGACGTGCTCGAGGCCATCGACGCCGGCGACGCCGCCCTGGTCGACACGCGGCGGGCCCAGCCGGCCATCTACACCCATTCCGCCGCCTGCTACCTGCTGGCGAGAAAAGAGGGGTTGCGGCCCGATCTGGTCGCCGGCCACTCGCTCGGTGAGTACGCGGCCCTGCTTGCCGCCGGTGGGCTGACCTTCGACCAGGGGCTCGACCTGGTCGTGCGCCGGGCCGAGCTGGCCCACGAGGCCGGCGGGACCGGAGCCATGCGGGTCGTGCTCGGATTGCCCGACCAGGCCGTGCGTCGCCTCTGCCGCAACGTGCGCCACCAGGTCGGCAAGGTGTTCCTGGCCAACTCCAACGCCCCCGGGCAGGTCGTCATCTCCGGCGAGCCCGGCGCGGTCGAGGAGGCGGGGCGCCTGGCGTTGCTGGCCGGGGCCAAGCGGGTGCTCCCCCTGCCGATCGGGGGCGGCTTCCACACCCCGCTGATGGATGCGGCCCGTCGCCCCTTCCGGGAGGCGGTCGACCGCATCCAGCTCCCCCGGCTCGAGGTCCCCCTGGTGTCCAATGCCAAGGCCAAGGTCGTCCGGAGCGGGCGCAGGGCTGGCCGGCTGCTGGCCAAGCAGCTCACCTCCCCGGTGGACTGGACCGGTTGCGTGGAGCGCCTGCGGGCCATGGGCACCACCAGGTACGTAGAGCTCGGGCCGGGCAAGGTGCTGGAGGGACTGATCCGCCGCATCGACCCGCGGGCGGTTGTCGTGATCGCCTCCACGCCCGACGAGGTACGCGCCCTGGCCGCCGGCGCCAACTCCTGACGAACGGCGCCGACCGGTCACCTGAACCACCGCCCCCAGGCGGCGAAGCCAGTGGAGGCTCACGTGAGTGCAGGCGACCTTGTCGAGGCGGGACGTAACCACGTCGCCACCGGCCGCATCGGCGAGGCGATGGCCTGCTTCACCCGGGCCGCCGACGACCCCGAGCAGGGCGCCGAGGCGCTCAGCCTCCTCGCCGCCGCCTACCTTCTGCCCGGCGCCCTCGCTCCCGAGCTCGCGCTGGCCAGCGCGCACCGCGCCGCCCGCCACCCGGCTGTCGGCCCGGAGCATCTGACCCGGTGCGCGGCGGTGGCGCTGTCCGCTGGCGACCCGGTGTTCGCCGAGGAGCTGGCCGGCCGGGTCGTCGCGGTCACCGTGCACGGCGAGGCTGCGGTGCCCATCCTGGCCACGGCCCGGCTCCGCCTGGGCGACCGGGCCGGGGTCGGCCGCCTGCTCGCCCGGGTCGAGCGGGCCGCAGGTCCGGAGGTGTTCTGGCGCCGCCTGGTGGTGGAGGCGTCGGCCAACGGCTGGGTCCGTGAGGCGCTGGCCGCGCGCCGGGCGATGCGGCAGGCGGGCCTGCGCGCCCCCGGCCGCGACTACGTCGTGATCCGGGCCATCCCTCCGGTGCTGTACGTCGGCGCGCTGCTCGTGGCCCTGGTGCTCGCGCTCGCCGGGCCGAGCCGAACGCTGGCCGAGCTGTCGCTCGGCGGGCTGCTGACGCTGACCGGCCTGGCCGTCCGGGCCGACGCTGCCGACCAGCGTTTCGGCTCGGCAGCGGCCGGCCTGGCCTGGATGCTGGCAGCGGCTTGCGCCTCGCTGCGGCTTTGGGCCGCGTAGGCGCGACGCCAGGATCCGGGCGCAGCGTCCCCCGTTTTCATCCAGCGCTTGATCTCGAACACACGTTCACATAGCTTCCGTCAAGGGAAACCGGACGGGAGGGACGGTCGGTGCGGGCGATCCAGCAGAGCTTCGACGACCTCGGCGCGCCGCTCGTCGACGTCGAGTTCGTGGTGCTCGACCTCGAGACCACCGGCGGCTCCCCCGTTCACGACCGCATCACCGAGGTTGGCGCGGTCAAGGTGCGCGGGGGCGAGGTCACCGGCACCTTCCACGCCCTGGTCGCCCCGGGGATCCCCATCCCCCCGCTGATCACCGCGCTCACCGGGATATCCGACCGCATGGTGGCGGGCGCCGAGCCCATCGAGGTGGTGCTCCCCTGCCTGCTCGAGTTCCTCGGCAACGCCGTGTTCGTCGCCCACAACGCGACCTTCGACTGGCGCTTCCTCCAGGCCAACCTCGAGCAGCACGGCTACCAGCGGGCGGGCAACCAGGTGGTGTGCACCGCGCGGCTCGCCCGCAAGCTGCTCTTGAGGGACGAGGTCCCCAACGTTCGGCTGGCGACCCTCGCCGCCTACCTGGGCGCCTCGGTGACCCCCTGCCACCGCGCCCTGCCCGACGCCAGGGCGACCGTGGACGTCCTGCACACCCTGCTCGAGCGCGCCGGCTCCTTCGGGGTGCTGGCGCTCGAGGACCTGCTCGAGTTTCCCTCGGCCCGCGCCGACGTCGCCTTCAAGAAGGTCCATCTGGCCGATCGCCTGCCCCACGCTCCCGGCGTGTACCTGTTCCGGGACGGAACAGGCCGGGTGCTCTACATCGGCAAGGCCAAGGACCTGCGCACCCGGGTCCGCTCGTACTTCTCGGGCGACAGCCGGGCCAAGGTCGCCAACCTGCTGCGCGAGCTGGCAACCATCGACCACGTGCCCTGCGCCACCGAGTTCGAGGCCAGCGTGCGCGAGGTCCGGCTCATCCAGCACCACCGGCCCCGGTACAACCGGCGCAGCCGCGACCCGGAGCGCTACTGCTACCTCAAGCTGACCCGTGAGCGGTTCCCGCGCGTGTCGCTGGTCCGTCGGGTGCTGCCCGACGGCGCGCGCTACCTCGGCCCGTTCACCTCGGCGAGCCAGGCGGAGCTGGTCAAGTCCGCCATCGAGGATGCCCTGCCGCTGCGGCGCTGCGCGACCAGGATCGGCCCGCGCACCCGCATGTCCGCCTGCGCCCTGCTGGAGCTCGGCCGCTGCCTGGGCCCGTGCACCCAGGACGTCTCCCCGGAGGCCTATGCCGCCATGGTCGCCCCGCTCGAAGCTGCCTTCGACGGCGACCCCCAGGCCCTCCTCGAGCCGCTGCACCGGCACATGGCGGCCTACGCCGCCAGCCAGCGCTACGAGCAGGCGGCGGCCGCCAGGGACCGGCTCGACGCGCTGACCCGCGCCCTGGCCGACTTCCGGCGGGCCCGCTCCCTCACCGGCGTCGACGAGATCGTCCTCGCCCGCCGCCACGCCGAGGGGCAGGAGGTCACCATCCTCCGCCGCGGCCAGCTCGCCGCCGTCGCCATCCTGGCCGCCGGCGACCCACTCGGACTGGACGAGCTGCGCGCCGTCGCGGCCGAGCCCGAGCAGTTCACCGGCCCACCCCCCCGCCACCTGGCCGACGAGGTCCACCTCGTCACCCACTGGCTCAACGGCGTGGCCGCCGAGGCCGAGTTGCTCGCCGTCGACGGCTGTCTGGCAAGCCCGTCGGTTGGCGGCGCCGCCCTCCAGGTCCGCTACGACCGCCGCCGGTCGTCCACGCCGCGACCTCCTGGCGAGGCCCGGGGCCGCCCCCAGCCCCGTCCCACCTCACGCCGGCGCCGGTCCGGGCAGCCCGCCGGCGCCACCACGGCATGACCCCGCTGACCCCCGGACGGGCACCCCCCCGGGCCCGCGCCCCGGGCGGCTGGGGGGCGCCGGCCTACAATGGCTGCTCGGATCACGGGTTGGAGGACCGCGAATGGAGCAGCGTTCTGTCGTCATCGCGTCGGCCAGACGCACCCCGATGGGCAAGTTCATGGGTGGGTTCTCCGGCCTGCCAGCCGTCGACCTCGGGATCGCGGCGGCCCGGGCCGCGCTCGACGCGGTCGGCTTGGATCCCGCCGAGGTCCAGGAGACGGTTGCCGGCCACGGCAGGCAGGCCGGCAACGGGCCGAACCCGGGCCGCCAGGTGTCGGTGCGCGCCGGCGTGCCCGAGACCGTCCCCGCCTACACGGTCAACAAGGCGTGCGGGTCGAGCATCAAGGCGCTCACTCTGGCGGCCGGCTCGATCATGCTCGACGAGATCGACGTCGCCCTGGTGGTCGGCATGGAGAACATGACCCGCACCCCATACCTGCTACGCGGCATGCGCGGCGGGTACCGCATGGGGGACGCGACCGTGGAGGACGGCATGTCCTCCGACGGCTTCATGGACCCGCTGGCCGGTATCGGCATGGGCGAGACGGCCGAGAACCTGGCCGAGCGCTACGACGTGGGCCGGGAGGAGCAGGACGCGTTCGCGCTGCAGTCTCAGCGCCGGGCGGCCGCCGCGTGGGCCGCCGGCCGCTTCGCCGACGAGGTCGTCCCGGTCGAGACCAGGGGCGCCAGGTCCCGCACGGTCACCGTCGACCGCGACGAGCAGCCCCGTCCCGGCACCACCCTCGAGACGCTGGCCAAGCTCAAGCCCGTGTTCCGCACCCCGGGCACGGTCACCGCCGGCAACTCCTCGGGCATCTGCGACGGCGCCGCCGCCCTGGTGGTCATGACCGAGGCAGCCGCCCGCGCCCGCGGCATCGAGCCGCTGGCCCGGGTCGTGGGCTGGGCCAGCGCCGGGGTCGACCCGGCGGTCATGGGCTGGGGCGTGGTCCCGGCCACCCAGAAGCTGCTCGCCAAGCTGGGCTGGTCCCTCCCGGAGACCGACGTCGTCGAGGTCAACGAGGCGTTCGCCGCGCAGGTGCTGGCCTGCGACCGGGAGCTGAAGTTCGACTGGGAGCGCACCAACGTCAACGGCGGGGCAATCGCCCTCGGCCACCCGATCGGCATGACCGGCGCTCGCATCCTCGGCGCGGCCGCTCACGAGCTGCGCCGCCGGGGCGCCCGGCGCGGCTTGGCCACCCTCTGCATCTCCGGCGGCCAGGGCATGGCCGTGGGGCTCGAGGGCGTCGGCTGAGGCGTCTGGCGCCTGTGCCATCATGCGGTCGATCGGCAGCTTCACCAGACCGGACCTGACCGAAGGAGTCACGCAGATGGTCACCGCGATCGTGCTCGTCACCTGCGAGGTGGACCGCACCCCGGAGACGGCCCAGGCCCTGGCCGACCTGGACGGCGTCACCGAGGTGTACTCCGTGGCCGGCGACTGGGACCTGGTCGCCATCGTCCGTGTTGGCGACCACGACGACCTCGCGTCGGTCGTCACCGAGCAGATCCGCAAGGTGGCCGGGGTGGCGACAACCCGCACCATGATCGCCTTCCGGACCTACTCCCACCACGACCTCGACCAGCTGTTCTCGGTCGGGCTCGAGGCCGGCCAGGGACAGCCGGACTGAGCCGGTGAGCTTCCAGGCTCCCGAGGAGCACGGGGCCGGTGACCTGCTGCTCCGCTCCTACCACGCGGGCGACGGGCCCGAGCTGCACCGGGCCGTGGTCTCGTCCTACGCGCACCTGCGCACGTTCATGCCCTGGGCGCGGGCGGACACCACCGTGGAGCAGTCGGGGGAGATCGCCCGCCGGTTCCGGGCCACCTGGCTGCTCGGCGAGGAGTGGGTGGTGAGCGTGTGGCGGGCCGACAAGCTCGTCGCCGGGACCGGCTTCCACCTCCGGGGCCGTCCTCTGGACGCCGGCGTGGCCGACATCGGCATGTGGGTCCGGGCCGACGAGGCCGGTCGCGGGCTCGGCACCCGCGTGCTCGCGGCGCTGGTCGATTGGGCCGACGCGGCCTGGCCCTTCTACCGGCTCACCTGGAGCTGCGACGCCCGCAACGCCGCCTCGGCCCGGGTCGCCGAGAAGTGCGGGTTCGTTCGGGAGGGCCGCCTCCGGGAGGACGAGCGCGACCACGTCGACCCGTCGTTCCGGCGTGACACCCTGCTGTTCGGGCTGCTCCCGGCCGACCCCCGGCCCTGGCGCGGGGGCTGACGCCACGGGAAGGCTTGGAGCCGCCTGCGGCGGCAACTCATCCATTCCGACGGCCAAGTGCGGCCGTGGGCTCAGGCCAGGTCGGCGGCCAGCCGGCGTGACACCTCGACCCAGGCCTCGAGGACCGCCGCCGCCCGCCCCTGGTCGATCGAGCGGGCCGCCAGCTCGAGGCCGTCCATCAGGCTCAGGGCCGCATCGGCCGCGACCAGCGCGGCCGCGGTGTTGAGCAGCACCATGTCCCGCGGCGGGCCGCCCTCCCCGGCCAGTACCTGCTTGGCGATGGCCACGTTGCGCTCGACGTCCCCGCCGACCAGGTCCTCCCGGGTCGCCGGGGGCAGGCCGAGCTCCTCCGGGTCCACCTCCATCTCGCGGACGACGTCCGGGCCGACGTCCAGCAGCGTCGAGGTCGTGGTGGTGGTCAGCTCGTCCAGCCCGTCGTGACCGTGGAACACCAGGGCGTGCGTGGTGCCGGTGCGCCGCAGCACCTCGGCCATGATGGGCACCATGCGGCTGTCGGCCACCCCCACCGCCTGGTGCCCGGCCCGGGCGGGATTGGCCAGCGGGCCGAGGAAGTTGAACACCGTGGGCACCCCCAGCTCCCGCCTGGGTCCAGCGGCGTGGCGCAGGGCCGGGTGGAACAGGGGGGCGAAGCAGAAGCCGATCCCCGTCTCGGCGATGGTGGCCGCCACAGCCCGGGGCGGCAGCGCGATCGCCACCCCGAGCGCCTCGAGCAGGTCGGCGCTCCCGCAGCGGCCCGATGCGGCCCGGTTGCCGTGCTTGGCGACCCGCTGCCCGGCCCCGACCGCGACCATGGCCGACAGGGTCGAGACGTTGAACGTGCCGGCGCGGTCCCCGCCCGTGCCGCAGGTGTCGAGCAGGGGGCCGGGCACCTCCAGGGGCGCGGCCGCGTCGAGCATGGCCCGGACGAGCCCGGTCACCTCGAGGGCGGTCTCGCCCTTGATGCGCAGGCCGGTGGCGAAGGCGGCGATCTGCGCCGGGGTGGCCTCGCCCGTCAGGATCGTCCGCATGGCGGCGCCTGCCTGCGCCTCGGTCAGGTCCTCGCGGCGGAGCAGGGGGCCAAGAACGTGCGGCCAGGTGAAGGGGGCGTGCTCGGGCACTGGAGGCTCCCGGTTCGTCGCGGACGTACGCGGCTGCCAAGCCTACCGGGAACGTCCGTTCCGCGGTGCTCGCCCGTGGGCCCACGCTCCCGATCAGGCCCGCGCGAGCTCCGAGGCGACCGCCTCGACCGCGTCCAGCGCGCGGCGGATGTCGCCCACCGGCGCGGCGTAGGAGAAGCGCAGGTAGCCCTCGCCGTACGCGCCGAACGCGGTACCAGGCAGGCAGGCGACGCCGGCCTGCTCGAGCAGCAGCTCGGCCACGTCCCCGGCGGGCATGCCGAGCTCGCGCACGTTCGGGAACACGTAGAAGGCGCCCCCCGGCTCGACGCAGCGCACCCCGGGCACGCCGTTGAGGCCGGCCACGATCACGTCCCGGCGCCGGCTGAACTCCTCGACCATCGCGGTGACCGGGTCCCATGAGCCCTCCAGCGCCGCGATGGCCGCGAACTGGCTGAACGCCGAGGTGCAGGAGACCGAGTTGATGACGAGCCGGCTCACCGGCTCCACCAGGGCGGCCGGGAACACGCCGAAGCCGAGGCGCCAGCCGGTCATCGCGAAGGTCTTGGACCACCCGTCGAGCAGGATCGTGCGCTCGGCCATCCCGTCGACGTCCAGCACGCTCGCGTGGGCCCCGCCGTAGCTGATGGCCCAGTACACCTCGTCCGACAGCACCAGGAGGTCATGCTCCAGGGCCACCTGGGCGATCGCCTCGACGTCGGCGTGGGTGAGCGCGCTGCCGCACGGGTTGTGGGGGGAGTTGAGGATCACCAGGCGGGTGCGGTCGGTGACCAGCGAGGCGAGCTCGCCGGGGTCCATGCGGAAGTCGTGCTCCTCCCGCAGCGGCACCGGCACGGGGGTGGCGCCGGCGAAGGCCGCGATCGACTCGTACATCGGGAAGCCGGGGTCGGGGTAGAGCACCTCGTCGCCCTCCTGGCAGAGCGCGAGGATGGTGAAGAACATGATCGGCTTGGCACCTGGGGTGATGATCACCTGGTCCGGCGAGGCGGCCAGTCGCCCGGTCCGCTCCAGGAATGCGGCCACCGCCTCGCGGGCCGGCATGATGCCCGGCGCCGGCACGTAGTGGGTGTGGCCCTCGGCCAGGGCCCGCTCGGCCGCGGCCTTGACGTGCGCTGGGGTGTCGAAGTCGGGCTCGCCGATCTCGAGATGGATGATCTCGCGCCCGGTCGCCTCGAGCCCGCGCGCCCTGGCCAGCATCTCGAAGGCGGACTCGGTCCCCAGCCGCCCCATCCGGTCCGCGAGCCTCATCCCGACTCCGTTCGCCTCGGCCGCCCGTCGATCCCTGAGCGGAGCATAGTGGTCGCCGGATGCCGGTACACGCCGCGGGCTCGAAGCGGCCGGCCCCACCACCCATACTCAGCACGCTGGCAGGACGCATCGAGGAGGGAGCGGCGGCATGGGGCGTCCGGCGACACGTCTCAAGGGAGCCGGGTGGCCCGTAGGTCGTCGATGGCGATGACCTGACCGGGAAGGAGGCCGGGCGCCCGCACGTCGACGCCGAGCACGGCGCCCTGACGCTCGACCGCACGCTTGACGGCGATACGGTGCCAGCGCGTGTCCAGCAGCTTCAGGATGAAGCTGCTGGCCAGGATGTCCTGGCTGCTGCGCTCGTACAGGCGGATCTCGACCCTCTGGCCGGGACGGCCGCGCACCATCACCGAGGCATGCCAGCGGCTGCCGAGCGTGGGCGCGCTGGCGAGGTCCAGCCACCGACCTGGCGGGCCCGGCCCCCCACCCGTGGCCCGGAGCGTCAGCGCCCACCGGCTGGCCACGCCGCCCGCCACGCGCTTGCACCTGGTGCCCGGGCGGTCCCGCCCCGGGTTCATGCCGGCCTCGAAGCCGCCGTCGCGCACCAGCGGCTGCCCGACCTTCGGCAGGACCCGCTGCGCCGGCGCCTTGTCGGTACTGGCCGCCGTGGTCCGGGGCGGCGCGGCGGTGACCCGGGCCTGGCGCAGCCCGGGCACGCCGGACCGCTGCACCGCCTCCAAGACGACCGAGGCGCCGAGCGCGACCACGGCGAACATGAGCACTCCTGCGGAGACCACCGACCGGACCTGGCCGGGCTTGGGCGTCCGCCGGGTGACGGCCAGATGCCGAGGCAGCGGGGCGTCGGGTGGGTCGGCCGGGTCGGGGCTGCGGACGGAGGGGCCGGCGGCGCCCTCCCGGTCGTCCGGCGACCGGGAGCCGCTGCCCGCGAACGCGGGATCGCCCGAGCCGTGCACGACACGGTTGCGGTCCTCGCTCGCCATCGAAAGGGTCTCCCTCTCACGCTGAACGGCGGATGGACCGACCCCCGGTCCGACACGGAGCCGTTGCCTACGCAAGCTACTATCCCACGAGGGCCGGTGCTATCCCCCATCTGCGACCGGTTCGGCGCCTTTGGGAGTGAACGCGTGTATCGGCGTACTTGCTTGGAGCTCGGCGCTGATCCGGACGACGGACCTCGCCGGGAGCCACTCTTGGCGACCCCGACAAGGTCTGCCCGGTCGGCGCCGGGCTCCCATGGCCCCCACGCTGCGGCGACATCCGCTGTGGCGAGGCGTCGACCGGTCAAGCCTTCCTTGGGGAGCCATTAGACCGGCTGGCGGTCCCCGGGGAGCGCGTCGGCCACCGGCCTCAGCACGCTGGCGCGGTCGAGCCGGAGCCGGCCGTCGATCATCGACTGCAGCTCGGCGAGCGCGCCCGCGAGCGCCGCCCGGGCGGCCAGGGCCCGGGCGGCGATGGCGGGCGCGACCGTGGCGTACGAGGGGGCGAACGCGAACCCGCAGAAGGGGCAGCGGAACCCGTCGGAGGGCTCGGTGAGTTGGTCGAGCAGTAGCTCCCGTCCGCAGGAGGCGCAGTGGGCGACGATGCTCACGAGGCCGCCTCCTCCTTGGTGGCGGCGTCCTCCTCGAGCAGGCGGCGGGCCGTCTCGGCGAGGGCGAAGGGGTCCACGGGCTGGTTGACGAGGGCGTCCGCACCGCACCAGCGCCCCAGCCAATCGTCCTGCATGCGCTCGAGGATGACGATCACCGGGCAGGCCAGGTCGGGCACGGCCTTGAGGTCCCTGGTCAGGCCGAAGCCGCCGTAGGGCGTCGCCCCGACCTTGACGACCACGAGGTCGGGGAACTCTGTCTCGGCGATGGCGATCGCGTCGTTGCCGTCGGCCGCCTCGAGGAAGCGGATCTCGTCGCCGCTCGCCTCGAGGCGCTCGAGCGCAAGCCGCAACCGGTCCCGGAACGACTCCTCGGCGGCGACGAGCAGGATCTTGGCCACGGCTGCGCTCCCGTCAGGGACGGCGTCGGGTGTCGACCCGAGTCTATCGGGAATCCGACCCCAAGCGGCAGCGACGCACGCGGCCCCGGGCGGGCGCCGCCGGTCAGGGACGCGTCCGCTCGGCCTCTGCCAGCATCGCGTCCACGGCGCTGAACAGCACGGAGGGGTACCAAACGCCGTCGCGGCGCAGGACGACCACGGCCGGGGCCGGGTCGCGCGACCCGGGCTGGACGAGCGGGGCGGGCTTCTCCCCCGGGATGCCGCTCGCGACCAGCGTGCCGCCGGTCAGGTGGACCTTGGTGACGCCGTCGGCGAGCGAGTCGCTCCGCAGCGTCAGGCCCTGGATCTGGACCCGGGCGCCCGCCCGGCCGCCGAGCAGGGCGTTATGGCTCCCACCGACCCGGGCCAGCAGCGGCTGCGAGTACACCTCGGCGACCCCGCGCTCCTCGGGAAGCAGACGCTTGGACACCGCTGCGAGCGTGCCCGCGCCGAGCGCGTCGGCCAGGCCGCGCACGGCCGCCTCGGGCGTCGAGGCGCCCTGGCCGGCCGGCGCGCCGGCCAGCCCGGCGTGGTCGACCTCCCCGCCGCGGCCCGAGAGCCGGGCCCACTCTGCCGCCGAGGCCAGCAGCGACACGTACCAGCGGCCGTCGGAGCGGATCGTGACCACCCGCGGGAAGGCCGCCTCACCCTTGGACTGCTCGGCCAGGCGGCGCTTGGCCTCCTCCACCGGCACTTCGAGCTTGACGCCGTTGGGCTGCGTCACCCCGATGGTGCCGCTGGCGAGCTCCAGCACGGCCACGTCGCCGCTGCCGGCGACCTGCCGGAAGCGCACGTCGCGGGCGGTCAGGTCGACCAGTCCGAGGGGGCCAGAGCCGGCGCTCCCCTGCTGCCTGGCCGCCGCCCTGGCCAGCCGGTCCCCGTACAGACCCACGAGCTGGCGCTCCTCGCCGTGGAGGTAGCCGGCGGCCCGGTCGAGGTCCTGCCGGTCGAGGGCGGCGAGCAGGCCCGAGGCGGCCGCCTCGGGCGAGCCGGCGCCGGCCCGGGCCGTGACGGTCCGGGCGGCGTACAGGCCGACCCCACCGAACAGCAGCAGCACCCCCATGAGCGCGGCGAGCAGACCGGGCCCGACGCGGCGCCGGGCGGGCGGCGGCACCGGCGCCGGCTCCCAGCCAGCCACGGACGGGTGCCAGCGGGCCTCGGTGGGCTGTTCGGACGTGGTGACGGCGGTGGCCGCGGCCAGGGTGCCTGACGGGCGCAGCTCGGCTCCGCACGAGCCGCAGAACTGGTTGCCGGCTGGGACCGGTCGGCGACAGGAGGGGCAGGTCATGGCGTCGCTCCCGCAAGAGGGTGCGGCGGTGGTCGGCGCCGCCCTTCAAGCATAACCGCCGGACGGCCCGTACGGGCCGGGGGGATGGGTCGAGCGCCCGGCCGTACGGGCCCGCCGGGGCGGGTGGGTCGAGCGCCCGGCCGTACGGGCCCGCCGGGCTGGGGTCAAGCGGCCCGGCCCGGGCGCCGACAACGCGTGCAGCACCTGTCTGTGGAGGTCATCCGTGCCGGTCCCCCGCTTCGGTCTGCGCCGCGCCGCAGTCGCGGCGCTGTTCGCCGCGCTGCTGGCCACGTCGGCGGCGCCGGCCGCGCCGGCCTCCCCCGGCCGTGCCGAGGACGCCACGGCGATCGGCGAGGCCCGGGCCGAGGCCGCACGCATCCAGCAGCGCATCGACCGGCTCGACACCGAGGTGGCGATCCTCGCGGAGGCGCACGCCGGCAACGCCGAGCGCCTCGACGCGGTGATCAGGGCGTCAGTCGCCCACCAGCGCGAGCTGGCCGAGGGTGAGCTGGCGCTCGACGCCGCCCGCGCGAGCTTCGACGACCAGGTCCGCTCGCTCTACATCAGCGGCCCCATGGCCCCGCTCGAGCTGTTGCTGGTCGTCCAGGACGGCCACGGGCTGGCCGTGGCCAGGCGGGCCGTGGACCACTCCCTGGACGCAGGCCGGAACGCGGTGACGCGGGTGCGGCAGGGCACCGACCGGGTGACGGCCCTGGTCGCCGAGCTGCAGTCGACCCAGGCCGAGGTCCTCGCGATGCGGCGCCGGCTCGCCACCCAGCGCGCGGCCATCGAGCGCCGGCTCGCCCTCCAGCGCGAGCTGCTGGCAAGCGCCGAGGGCGAGGTGCGGCGGCTGGTTGCCGAGGCCCGTGCGCGCGAGGAGGCGGCCAGGCTGGCCGCGCTGGCCGCGGCCATGGCCAGGGCCCGCGCCCTGGGCCTGGACGGCTTCGCGACCGCCCCGCCGCCCTCGGCGGCGGCGGCCGCCGCCGCGGGCGCCGCACTCGCCCAGGTCGGCAAGCCGTACCGCTGGGGCGCGACCGGGCCCGACGCGTTCGACTGCTCCGGACTGGTCGGCTGGGCCTGGGCACGGGCCGGCACGCCGCTCCCGCGCACCTCGCGCGGGCAGTGGTCGGCCGGCGCCCACGTCGACCCGGCCCATCTGCTCCCCGGCGACCTGGTGTTCTTCGGCAGCGACCCCGGCAAACCGGGCACCATCCACCACGTCGGCATGTACGTCGGGGGGGGCCTCATGGTCAACGCCCCGTACACGGGCGCGCAGGTCAGGATCGAGCCAGTCCGTGCGAGCGGCTACGTCGGCGCCACCCGGCCGGCCGCGCTCGGCTGAACCCGGCCTCGCGCGTCCGGGGTGGCGAGCGGCCCGGTGCTCGAGCGCCAGGGGGCCGCCTCGCTACTGCCTGGTCAGTACCTCGGCCTGGCCGTGGGTCCCCGCCAGGGGAAGCCAACCGTATGCTTGTAGCAGTTCGGGCCCGGGTTGTACTGCGACAGGGGTTCCCCGCACTTGGGGCAGGCGCGCCCTACCGGGAACGTCTTCTGCCCGCCCCTGGTGGCGGCGGGCTGGGTCCGGACGCCCTGCACGGCGCGGCCCTTTGAAGCCATGTGATCCCATTCCTTTGTCCCCGCTGACACGGCAGATCCGAGACCGGGCCGCGGGCGCCAGCGCGCCATCCGGCGGCCCGACCGCTGTGCCGCGCCGCTCAGTGTCCCACTTGACGGGCTCGGAAGCAAAGCGCCGCACGGTGGCGTTCTCGCAGCTCAGCGCCGGTCCGGCCGAGGCGGGCGTGGCCTGGCGGCGCGTCGGCGACAGCTGTGCCACCATGGCCGGCCATGAGCGAGCACGCGACGTCCAGCGCCCAGGACCGGTCGGGGGCGAAAGGGAGCTGCTGTCACATGCGACGTCGCTGGAGCTTCGCGGCCCTGCTGGCCGCATTGTCGATCGTGCTGGCCGCCTGCGGCGGGCTCAGCAGCAACGACGACAACTCGGGCGTGGGGTCGGCCGGCGGCCCGAGCAAGCCGGCGGTCCGGCTTGGCGTGGTCGACTTCACCGAGCAGCTGATCCTCACCCAGCTCTACGGTCAGGTGCTCAAGCAGGCCGGCTACCAGGTCACCTACCAGAAGCTCGCCAGCCGGGAGCTGGCCGACCCGGCCCTGTTCAACGGCCAGCTCGACATGCTGATCGAGTACGCCGGCTCCCAGCTGACCTACCTGAAGGGCCTGAAGGGCACCCCGACCTCCGACGACCAGAAGGTCCTGGCCGACCTCAAGACCACGCTCGGGCCCAAGGGCGTCACCGCCTTGGAGCAGGCGCCCATGAGCGACCAGCAGGCCATCACCATCACCCAGGCGACCTCCGACAAGTACTCGGTCACGACCCTGTCCGACCTGGCCAAGGTCGCCAACCAGCTGGTGTTCGGCGGGCCGCCCGAGTGCAAGGACCGCGACACCTGCTACAAGGGCCTGCAGAAGACCTACAACGCCAACTTCAAGAGCTTCAAGTCGCTCGACCAGGGCTCGATCAGGTACCAGGCCCTGCTCGACAACCAGATCCAGGTCGCGCTGTCGTTCTCGACCGACGGCATCATCGCCAAGCAGAACCTGGTCGTCGTGGAGGACGACAAGAAGCTGTTCCCGCCCGACCACGCCGTGCCGGTCGCCCGCAACGACTTCCTCAGCAAGGCCGGCGACGAGTTCACCACGACGGTGAACAAGGTCAGCGCCGCGATCACCACCGAGGAGGTCACCGCGCTGAACGCCAAGGTCGACATTGACCAGGAGGACGCGGGCACCGTCGCCACCGAGTGGCTGAGGCAGAAGGGCCTGCTGTCCTGACCGGCGGGGGCCGCCCGGCCCGTGATGCGGCCGGGCGGGCCTCAGGTCGCCGAGGTCAGCTCGACCTGCACGTCACCGCCTGCGACCCCGCCGCCGATGCTCGCCTTCACCCGGCCCCGGTAGAGCTCGGTGGTGTCGGCCGGGTCGACCCCCTCGGGTAGCTGCCAGCCGACGGCGATGAGGGCGTCCACGAACAGCCGGACCTGGTTCTCCTGCCCGCTCCTTGGCACCAGGTAGTCGCGGGCCACCGACACGCAGAACCGCCGGCAGAAGCGGTTGCCAGCGACGACCTCGCTCCCAGGCACCGACGCGTAGGGCACACCGAGGTGGTCGTGCTCGGAGCGCAGCTCGATGACGGTCGGCCGGGCCGATCCGATCAGCAGGCTGACCACCCAGACGAGCACCACGCTGCCCGCGAGCACCGCAAGCACTGCGGTGCGCAGCCGCTTCCGAGACCCCCGGCCGGCCCGTATGGCCACGATGGCGAAGGCCACGGCCGGGGCGGCCAGCGCGGCCACCCAGACGACCAACTGGCGGTGCGCCGTCCAGCTCAGAGCCGACCATCCGACCAGGACGGCGACCACCGCGGTGGGCACGGCCAGGCCGGTGGCCAGCGAGATCGCCGGAGCGGCGCTGACGTCGCCCCGGTCCGGCATGTCCCATTCCAGGATCCGACGGCGGGCCTCATCCTTCGGGTCCACTGCTACGCTCCGCTCCGTGACTCGTCGTGAACCGGCCAAGCATGCGCCCTCGGACGGGGGCAACCGCAAGGGGGTTTCGCAAGGTGACCGCGGCGGAGGTGGTCGACTGCCTCGGGCTGGCCTGCCCGCTGCCGCTGATCCGGCTGGCCAGCGCGGGTCACTTTATATTCCTTTTCCTCCTTCCAATTCTAGGTCAGGGGTGTGACAAGACCGACCCTAATTCTCAGACGGATTCCAACCGAGCATGTTCTTCATCCCAATATGCAGTTTGCGTCTGAACTTCGACGGTCGTATTCGCGCGACGGACAATCCTCCAAGTGCTGCCAGATCCCGACTGATGGGTCTCTGGGCCGGCAGGCATCCGCCTTTCAACCTCGCGCTCTACCACCCCTCGGATCCAGGAGCTGACGGTCATGCCATCCCGCTCAGCGATGGTCTTCGCCTTCGCGATGGTCTGTGGCCGAAAGCGAATTGGTACATGACTGGTGAACCGCCGCGCTTGGCCCGCTCTCTCGCGAGACGGACCAGCCGGCTTCCTGTTCTCAGGATCGTCGTAGAACTCGGCTGCGGTGTCGTCGTCGTACATCATCGCCTCATCCATTCCCGGTGTCTCCTCCGCTCATCTTCGTTCGCTCCATAGATCCCAACCGGACGACATTTCTTGGGGTCAGGCTTTCGCGGTGGGGCGAGAGGAACAATCAGAACAATCTCCGGGATCTCTCCAATCATCAACCAGTCCGCAGCTCCGCCCTCCTGCGCGGGGTCATACATAGGATCGCCGTAGTGGTAAACGTCAAAAGATGTCCTCGACACCAACGGAGACCCGCTTCTCATGTCCGATCGGTAGGTGCTTGTACAGGTGTGCGCGGTTCCCCTCATCAATCTCGAATGGATCATCTGCATCAAGCAGGTCGGGGTCGAACCGGATCCTCATGTGTTACACTGTGCCACATGGAGGCCACGACAGCAATGCTTGCTGATGCCGCCAGCGTTGAGGGCGGGAAGCTCTTCGTCCACGGCGGCGGCTGGGACGTCATCAACGTTGGCACCATCCCGGCCACACATCCGACCATGGCGTTGGTCCTCATCCTCCGGATCGAGTACAACGAGGCGTTGGCTGACATCCCACTCGTCATCGAACTGCTCGATGAAGACGATAAGCCACTTGGACCACGTATCGAGGGGGTTATCAACACTGGTCACCCACCTCGTACACGACGAGGAACGCCGACTTTCCATCCCCTCGCGATGGCCTTCAAGATGCTCAGCTTCGAGCATGAGGGCAGTTACCGCTTCAGAGTTACCTCCGGGGACAGTGAACTTGCCTCCGTCCCGTTCCGGGTGAGGATCACATAACCTTCAGGCTCACAAGGAGGCGGACCTTACTGCCCTGACAAACGCTGAAGCCCTGGTGGTTCAGACCAGGGCTTCAGCAAGGCAAACCGCGTCAACCAAGACGGGGTACGACTGGCCTGACCGTGGGGGTACAGCCCTGCCGGGTCAGGTACCCTCAGCAGGGACGATGAGTTTCGCCGGACTCTCCTAGTGGAAGGACTCGCCACAGGCGCAGGAGCCCTGCGCGTTGGGGTTGTCGATCGTGAAGCCCGACTTCTCGAGCGTGTCCAGGTAGTCGATGGACGCGCCGGTGAGGTAGGGGGCGCTCATGCGGTCGGTGACCACCTGCACGCCGTTGACCTCGCCTCGAACGTCGCCGTCGAGCGCCCGGTCGTCGAAGAACAGGGCGTAGCGGAGGCCGGAGCAGCCGCCGGGCTCGACCGCGATCCGCAACGCCAAGTCGTCGCGACCCTCGCGGGCGAGCAGGTCGCTGACCTTGACGGCCGCGTCCTGCGACAGGTTCACGACCGATGTCGCCGTCTCGGTGACCTCGGACATCCGTGCTCCTTTCACTCCGGCAGGGCCGGGAGATCGTTTCTTCTCTTCGGCGTACCTGTAAGGTACCTGTAAGCATGATAGCGCCGACGGGCCGTCGGCCCCAGGAGATCACGACCAAGCTCGATCTCCCGCGTGCGCCCGAGCCGGCCGAGCCGCCGAGTGCCCGAGCGCATCTTGCGCTGGCGTGTCCGTCGGCTACGGCGCAGACTGGTCGCACCAGGCCCGAACCTCCTTGGGGTGCCTCATGTTGAGCTACAACGGTCAGCTGCCAGAGCTGCTCCCGATGCTGTCTCGGGGCAAGCACCGCAGCCCGCGCAAGGGCGCGTGCTTCATGGAGTTTGCCTCGGTCCTCGCCGGCGAGCGCTGGAGTGACCACCCGGCGTGCACCCACCCGCTGCTCGCCGCTGTCGCCCGGCACGTCAACGACCACACCTCCGACTCCGGCCGTCCACGGCTGGCCGACCTGATCCCGTCGGTGATCGGGCTGACCGGCGACGACCTGCACATCGACGCTCGGATCGCGTTGCGGTCCGCCACGATGGCACTGCCGGTCGTGGCGGCCGAGCGGCAACGCGTCATGGCGGTCTCGGTGCTGGCGTCCGAACGCGTCCTGGCTGATCTGGACGGGCGACCGGTGGGCGGTCTCGAGGAGCAGAGCCGGTCGGCCCTGGCGCAGGTTCCGCACGCCGCAGCGTGGGCCGACCGCTTCACGAGCGGTGTCCGGCCCTCCGCGGAGCGCTTTCGCCGGCAGGCCGCGCCCAGCATCGTCCGCAACGCCGTCGGGGGAATCGCGCAGGCCTGCGTCCCGGACCCGGACGAGATGCTCCGCGACCTGCTTGTCCAAGCGACCGGTGAATGCGCGGCGTGGGTCAGTCGCGACCCGAACCGCGGCGCCGCGTTCGACACCGCCTTAACAAACCACCGTTAGGGCAGCGACGACCAGGCCCGGCCGACCCGCTCGGCGAGGCGCTCGAGCAGCTCGGCGGCGTTTGCGATGCACCGCTCGACGTCCGGCTCGAGGCTGGTGAGCGCGTGGGCCTCCTCGAAGCCAGCCGCTCGCAGCTCCCGCTGGGCCACCTCGACCACGCCGCCGACGGCGACCACGGGCACGCCGTGCCCGGTCGCCGCCCTGGCCACCCCGAACGGGGCCTTGCCGCGCAGGCTCTGGGCGTCCACCTTGCCCTCGCCGGTGACGACCAGGTCGGCTCCGGCCACCGCGTCGGCGAAGCCGACCAGGTCGAGGACGAGCTCGATCCCGGGCCTGAGGGTGGCGCCGAGGAAGGCGACGGCACCGGCCCCGAGGCCGCCGGCGGCGCCCGCGCCCGGCGTGGCGGCCAGGTCCAAGCCGAGGCCGTCGGCGAGCACGCGCGCGTAGCGCCGCAGGGCGGAGTCGAGCAGGAGCACGTCGCCGGGGGCGGCGCCCTTCTGGGGGCCGTAGACCGCGGCGGCCCCCTGCGGGCCGACCAGCGGGTTGTCGACGTCGGAGGCGACGGTCACCTCGACCTCGCCGATGCGCGGGTCGAGGCCGGTCGTGTCGATGCGGTCCAGCCGCAGGAGCACGGCGCCGCCCGGAGGCAGCTCGTCGCCCTGGCCGTCCAGGAAGCGGGCGCCGAGCGCGCTGGCCATCCCGGTCCCCCCGTCGGTGGTGGCGCTGCCGCCGATGCCCAGCACGAGCTCGCGGACGCCCAAGTCGAGGGCGGCTCGGATCAGCTCGCCGGTCCCATAGGTGCTCGCCTCGCAGGGCGCCTTGCGGCCCCCGGGCAGGCGGCGGAGGCCGGACGCCTCGGCCATCTCCACGAATGCGCTGCCGGCATGGACGGCGATGGCGGCCTCGACCGGCTCCCCCGTGGGGCCGGTTGCCCGCACCGGGACACGGTCGAACCCGGACGCGACCACCGCGGCGAGCGTGCCGGCACCGCCGTCGCCGACCGGCAGGCGGACGACCTCGGCGTCGGGCCGGGCCCGGAGCAGGCCGGCCTCGATGGCCCGGGCCGCCTCGTCGGCCGTCAGGCTGCCCTCGAACTTGTCGGGCGCCACCACGATCCGCATGGGCCGTACCATACCAACGCGACACGGGACGGCTGGGCAGCCCGCGGGACGCGGGTGCCGGGAGCGGGAGGCCACCATGGGACGGCGGGCACGGACACGGGCACGGTCGGCAGCGGCCAGGACCGAGGCGACCGCCGGGACCGCCCGCCGGGACCCGCCCGCTCCGGGCGGGAGCGCTCCCGGCGGGGCGACCGGGACGGGCCAGTCGACCGGCCGCCGGGTCCTCGCGATCCTGAACCCGCTGAAGGGCACGAGCCGCCGGCGGGTGGTGTGGGCCGCGATCGCCTTCGCACTGCTCGGCCTGGTGCTCGCCGCCGTCGGGCTGGTGGCCGACCGGCCCGAGTGGTACCGCTCGGCCATGCTGCTCGGGCTGCTCGCCCTGGTCTGGGGCGTCCGGGCCAGCTTCATGTCCGACCGGCAACCCTGACCGGGGTCAGGGGCTCGGGGAGCGGAGTGGGAGCAGCGAAGCTCGCCGAACGGCGTGAAGCAACCCGAGCATCACCGGTGCTGGCGCCTGCGCCTACGCTGTCGGGGTGCCTGCCATGACCAGATCCCCCGCAACGCTCGCCGCCCTCCTGCGGGTGGTGGCCGCCGCCGCCTGCTGGGGCCTGGGCGCGGTGTTCGCCAAGTACGCCTTCGGCCACGGCGTGCCGCCCGCCCGGATGGCCGAGGCTCGGGTCACCGTCGCCCTGCTGGTGCTCGGGCCCCTGCTCGCCTGGCGGCGGCCCGCCCTGCTCCGCGCGCCCCGCGCCGACCTGCCGCTGCTGCTCGGGTTCGGCGTGTGCATCGCGGCCGTCAACTTCGCCTATTACGTCGCCATCGACCATCTTGCCGTCGGGGTGGCCATCTCCCTGCAGTACACCGGGCCGGTGGTCGTGCTCGGGTTCAGCGCCCTGGTCGCCCGGCGGGCGCCAGGCCGCCTGGCGTGGGCCGCGGCCGCGCTCACCCTGGCCGGGGCGGTCCTGGTCACCCGGGCCCTGGACGGCCTGGCCGGCCTGGACGGGACCGGCCTGGCCGCCGGGCTCGCGTCGGCGGTGCTGTTCGCCGCCTACCTGCTCACCGCCGAGCAGGCCGGGCGCCGCGGCCTGCCACCGGCCACCGTGCTGCTGTGGGGCTTCGTGGCCGCCGTGGCCGTGTGGAGCGTTGCCGAGCCGTGGTGGTCGTGGCCGTTCGCCCGCCTCGGCGACCCGCGCACCACCCTGGCCGTGCTCGGCGTCGGCATCGTCGGCACCCTGGTCCCGTTCTTCCTCGCGGTCGGCGCGGTGCGGGTCATCCCGGCCACCACCGCCAGCATCGCGGCCAGCTCGGAGCCGGTGTTCGCGGCCGCCCTGGCCTGGCTCCTGCTCGGCCAGCAGCTCGCCGCCGTGCAGCTCGCCGGCGGTGCCCTGGTGGTCGCCGGGGTGATGCTCGCCCAGGTCGCCGGGCAACCGAGCCCAGCCCGGCGGGCCTCCGAGCCGGCCCCGCACGCCTGAAGCGGGCCGGCCGGTGGCTACGGCTCTGTCGGGGCCGGCTCGGAGGCCGCTGGCGGCTCGGAGGCCGCTGGCGGCTCGGAGGCCGCTGGCGGCTCGGGCCGGAGGGTCCGGGCGAACAGCAGCAGGGAGGGCAGGCGGACCAGGCCGGCGACGACCACCGCGGCGCGCACCGAGCGGGCCACGGCGACCCAGCCGAGCAGCGGGCCTCCCGCGAGCTGGCCAAGGGCGTCGGCCTGGCCGGCGATCGAGTTGACGGTGGCGCGGGAGGCCGGGTCGAGACCCTGGTTGATCCAGGCGGTGGTGAGCGGGTCGTTCAGCTCCCGCAGCAGGCCGATGACCCAGAGCAGGGCGAGCGCAACCCAGAAGCTCCCGGCCAGCCCGAACCCGACCACGCTGCCGACCAGCAGCAGGTTCACCACGGCCAGGGTGCCGGCGGCACCCCGGTGCGAGGCGACGTCCACGCGGCGGCGCACCACCTCGGTGGCCACGACCGCGAGCAGCAGCCCGACCGCGTTGATGACGCCGAACCAGAGCACCGGGTTGAGCCCGGCGAAGCCGGGCAGCCCGATGTCGCGGAGCAGCTCGAACTCCCAGAGCCGGTCGAAGCCCTCGGTGGACATCCCGTGGAAGGCCGCCACCGCGAAGATGAGGAGCAGCACCGGGCGGGCGCGCACGGCCGCGACGCCGCCCCTGGCGGTCGAGCCGAGCGCCAGCGGCAGGCGGGCGCGGGCAGGTGCCGCCGGGTCGCGGGTGAAGCCTTCCTCCGGCATGGCGACCAGCAGAAACCCGCCAAGGCCGAGGTAGACCAGGCCGGCGGCCACGATCGGGAGCCACAGGGCCACCGTGGCCAGGGCCACGCCCACGACGATCCCGGCGAACGAGGGCTGGCGAGGGTCGGCGCATCGCTGTCACTGTGGCCGCCGCCAACGGGCCGGTCGAGCGGGTTACCGACCCCGCGGGTTCGTCCGGTCTCGTTCCCGCGCAGAGAGAGCTGCGACTAAGGTAATGACGTGGGAGAGGACCCGAGAGCCGGGAGCGAACGGTGAGCGACGACAGGAACGTCACCCGTAGCAGGATGCTGGACCAGCTTCCCGATCCCGACCCGCAGGAGACCGGCGAGTGGATCGACTCGCTGGCCGCGGTGGTCGAGAAGGAAGGACCCGAGCGGGCCCGATTCCTGCTCCGCAAGGTGCTCGAGGAGGCCGGGGAGCTCGACGTCGGGCTGCCGGAGCTGCCCTCCACCGACTTCGTCAACACCATCCCGGCCGACGCCGAGCCCGAGTACCCCGGTGACGAGGAGCTCGAGCGGCGCCTGCTGTCGCTTGTGCGCTGGAACGCGGCCGCAGTCGTCTCCCGGGCCAACCGCCCGGAGCTCGGCGTCGGCGGGCACATGGCCTCCTACGCGTCCGCGGCCGAGTTGTACGAGACCGGCTTCAACCACTTCTTCCGGGGCAAGGAGGACGGCCACGGCGACCAGGTCTACTTCCAGGGCCACTCCTCGCCAGGGGTGTACGCGCGCGCCTACCTCGAAGGCCGGCTGAGCGAGCAGCAGCTCGACGCCTTCCGGCAGGAGGGCAGGCCGGAAGGACTGCCGTCCTACCCGCACCCGCGGCTCATGCCCGACTTCTGGGAGTTCCCAACGGTGTCGATGGGGCTCGGCCCGCTCCACGCGATCTACCAGGCCCGCTTCAACCAGTACCTGGCCAACCGGGGGATCGCCGACACCTCGGACAGCCACGTATGGGCCTTCCTCGGCGACGGCGAGATGGACGAGCCCGAGGCGCAGGGTGCCCTCACCGTGGCCACCCGCGACCGGCTCGACAACCTCACCTTCGTGGTCAACTGCAACCTGCAGCGCCTGGACGGTCCGGTGCGCGGCAACGGCAAGATCATCCAGGAGCTCGAGTCGCTGTTCCGGGGCGCCGGCTGGAATGTCGTCAAGGTCGTCTGGGGCCGCTCCTGGGACGCCCTGCTGGCCAGGGACACCACCGGCGCGCTGGTCCGCAAGCTGAACGCCACGCCCGACGGGCAGTTCCAGACCCTGGCCGCCGAGGACGCCGCCTACATCCGTTCGCACCTGTTCGACTCCGAGGAGCTGCAGGCGCTCGTCGCGGGGATGAGCGACGAGGAGATCGTCCACCTCTCGCTCGACCGCGGCGGCCACGACCTGCGCAAGGTGCACGCCGCGTTCAAGGCCGCGGTGGAGACCAAGGGCCGGCCGAGCGTGGTGATCGCCCACACGATCAAGGGGCGTGGGCTCGGGCGGGAGTTCGAGGCCCGCAACGCCACCCACCAGATGAAGAAGTTCGTCCGGGGCACCCTCAGGACCTTCCGTGACCGCCTGGGCATCGACGTGTCCGACGAGCAGATCGAGAAGGGCTACCCGCCCTACTACCGTCCGCCCGAGGACGGCGACCTGCACCGCTACCTGCTGGAGCGGCGCCAGGCGCTCGGCGGGCCCGTGCCCCGGCGCGTGGTCAGGGCCAAGCCGCTGGAACTCCCCGCCAGAGACCTCTACGCCCAGCTCAAGAAGGGCTCGGGCAAGCAGGAGGTGGCCACCACCATGGCCCTGGTGCGGCTGGTCAAGGACCTGCTCCGCCACCAGGACGTGGGCAGGCGGATCGTGCCGATCATCCCCGACGAGGCGCGCACGTTCGGCATGGACTCGCTGTTCCCGAGCCTCAAGATCTACTCGCCGCGGGGGATGAACTACGACGCGGTCGACCGGGAGCTGGTGCTCTCCTACAAGGAGGACCCCAAGGGCCAGATCATCCACGAGGGCATCACCGAGGCGGGCGCGATGGGCAGCTTCCACGCGGCCGGTTCGAGCCACGCCACCTTCGGCGAGCCGATGATCCCGCTCTACATCTTCTACTCGATGTTCGGGTTCCAGCGCACCGGCGACTCCATCTGGAGCGCGGGCGACCAGCGCTGCCGCGGCTTCCTGATCGGGGCCACGGCCGGCCGCACCACTCTGAACGGGGAGGGCCTGCAGCATCAGGACGGCCACTCGCTGCTGATGGCGGCCACCAACCCCGCCTGCGTGGCCTACGACCCGTCGTTCGCGTTCGAGATCCCGGTGATCGTCGAGGACGCCCTGCGCCGGATGTACGGCGAGCAGCCCGAGGACCTCTTCTACTACATCACCGTCTACAACGAGCCGTTCGTGCAGCCGCCCATGCCCGAGGGCCTCGACGAGAACCTGATCCTGCAGGGCCTGTACCGCTACGCGCCGGCTGGCGGTGAGCACACCAGCCGCGCCCACATCGTCACCAGCGGCAGCGCCATGCCCCTGGCCCTCGAGGCCCAGCAGCTGCTGGCCCGCGAGTTCGACATCGCCGCCGACGTGTGGAGCGCCCCAGGCTGGCAGCGGCTGCGCCAGGAGGCGCTCGCCTGCGAGGAGTGGAGCCGCCTGCACCCCACCGAGGAGCCGCGGGTCCCGCTGGTGACCAGGATCTTCGAGGACGAGGAGGGGCCGATCGTCGCGGTCACCGACTGGGTGAAGGCGGTCCCCGACCAGATCGCCCGCTGGGTGCCTGGCCCCTTCGCGATCCTCGGGACCGACGGGTTCGGCCGCTCCGACAGCCGCCCTGCCCTGCGGCGGCATTTCCGGATCGACGCCGAGAGCATCGTGGTGGCCGTCCTGTACGAGCTCGCGCTGTCCGGCCGCGTGGAGCGGGAGACGGTGGCCAAGGCGATCAAGCGCTTCGAGATCGACCCGGAGGCCACCACCCAGGTGCCGTAGCCGAGGCTGCCGGTCCCCTACTTGGGGGAGGCGTCGACGAACGGCGGCCGGGTGACCCGGACCGCGCCCCGCCGCCGGCCGCGCACGTCGACCTGCAGGTCGGTGCCTTGGCCGGCCACTTCGGCGAGCACGTAGGCCATGGCGATGCCGTGCTTGCGGGTGGGTGAGAAGGTGCCGCTGGTCACCTCCCCCACCGGCCGGTCGTCGTCGAGCACGGCCATGCCGTGCCGCGGGATTTGCCGGTCGGTGGCCACCAGCCCGACGAGCACCCGCTCGGGCCCGGCCGCCTTGCGGGCCGCGAGCGCGTCGCGGCCCCGGAAGTCGCCCTTGCCCATGGCCACGGCCCAGCCCAGGCGGGCAGCGAGCGGGTCGGTGGCGGTCGAGATGTCGTTGCCGTGCAGCGCGTAGCCCATCTCGAGGCGGAGGGTGTCCCGGGCGCCGAGGCCCACCGGGACCGCGCCGAGGGGCGCGCCCCGCTCGAGCAGGTCGTCGAAGAGCTTGCCGGCCAGCTCCCCGGGGACCAGCAGCTCGAACCCGCGCTCGCCGGTGTAGCCGGTGCGGCAGAGCCGGGCTGGCTGCCCGGCGTAGGAGACCGGGGCGAAATGCATGTAGGCGAGCTCCGCCGCCTCCGGGTACAACCCCGCGACCAGCTCGGGGGCGTGTGGGCCCTGGACCGCGAGCACTGCCAGGTCCGGCCGGGGGGTCACCTCGGTGCCCGGCGGCGCCGAGGCCCGGACCAGGTCGGCCACGGCAGGCCAGTTGGCCGCGTTGGGCACGAGCAGATAGCCGTCGTGCTCGCGGTAGACGATGAGGTCGTCGACGATGGTGCCCTCGTCGGTCAGGCAGAGGGTGTACTGGGCCGCGCCCGGCTCCTTCAGCTGGTCGAGGTCGTTGGTCAGGGCGTGCTGCAGGGCGTCGTGGGCGCCCTCGCCGCCCACCTCGACCTTGCCGAGGTGGGAGAGGTCGAACACGCCGACCGCCTCGCGCACCGCGCGGTGCTCGGCGAGCGTGCCCTGGTACTCGATGGGCATGTCCCAGCCCGCGAACGCGCCCATCTTGGCGCCCAGGCGCCGGTGCCGGTCGTCCAGCGGCGAGCGCCGCAGCTCGCCGTTCACGCCGGTGCCCCCGGGCCTGGGTCGCCGCCGGCCGGCGGGCGGCCGGGCGGCTCGGGTGCGCGCGGCGGGCGCGGCATGCGGCCCGGCGGCCGCGAGGTGCGCACCGGCGGGCCGCCGCCCTCGCGCAGCAGCCGCTGGTCGCCTCGTGCCTTGAGGCGGGCGTTGTAGGCGCGCATGCGCTCCGGGTAGCCGACGATCTGGACGTCGTAGACGGGCAGCTTGAGGTCGTGGGCGACCCGCCGGATGACCTTGGGGGAACCGACCCGGCGCCTGGTCCACTCGCCGTCGGCGGCCACCGCCACGGCGGTGGTGTCGGTGACCATCGTCTCGGGCTCGACGTAGAACTCGACCCCGACCCGGGTGCGGGCGAACTCGCGCAGCGCGTCCAGGTCGTCGGAGGTCGCCTCCCGGTCCATGGCGGCGACCTTGCGGCCCCTGGTGCGCCGGATGCGGAGGTTGTCGAGGAAGCTCACCCGCGTTCCTGGTCCTCGGTCGGGTGCACGAGCGAGAGCACCTGGCGGGAGAGCTGGATGTGGGGCAGCTCGGTGGTCGCCTCCGACATGTCCTGGATGCTCCAGCGCACCAGGTCACGCATTGACACCATGCCGATCAGGCCCTCGTCGGAGATGACCGGCAGGTGGCGCACCTTGGCGTTCACCATCTCCCTGGCGGCCTCCTCGACGGTGGCGTCGGGCCGGATGGTGATGAGGTCGTCGGTCAGCGCCTCGTGGGCGGCGACGTTCTTGGGGTCCTCGCCGCCGCCGACGACCTTCAGGATGTCACGCTCGGTGAGGATGCCGAGCACCCGGTCGTCCTCGAGCACGATGACCGAGCCGATCCCCCGTGCGTCCATGACGCTCGCGACGTCGGCCACGTTGTACTCGGGACCGACCGTGGCGAGGTCCGTGGTCATGATCGCCGAGATCTCCACGAGGCACTCCTCCTTCTGGCTGACCGCTGTGCTTCTGGCTGACCGCTGTGCTTCTGGCTGACCGCTGTACGCCCCTGCCGGCGCGAGGCCGGCCTGGCAGATACCGGCCTGGCAGATATCTGAGCGTACCCCAGGGCGCGAGCGCCGACCACGGGTCGGATGCGCGGTGCGACGCGAGTTTCCCCTGTTTACCTGCGGTTTAACCGGGCAGAGGGCTTTCGCCACCCATGCAGGGCACCGCTAGACTGCCGCAGGGGGAAAGCTCGACGACGCCGATCCAAAGGAGCGACAACGTGACCTCGAACTCCTACGACCTGGTGATCCTGGGTGGCGGCACGGGCGGGTATTCAGCCGCCCTGCGTGCGGGGAACCAGGGCCTGTCGGTCGCGCTGGTGGAAAAGGACAAGGTCGGCGGGACCTGCCTGCACTGGGGCTGCATCCCCACCAAGGCGCTGCTGCACGCCGCCGAGGTGATGGACGGCGTGCACGAGGCGGCCGAGCGCTGGGGGATCAAGACCAGCATCGAGTCGATCGACTACTCGGCCACCGTCGCCAACCGCGACGACATCGTCACCAAGAACTTCAAGGGCCTCGAGGGGCACCTGAAGAAGCTGAAGGTCGACAGCGTCAAGGGCGCCGGCAGGGTGACCGGCCCCAAGCAGGTGAGCGTGGAGGGCCGCGGCGAGCTCAACGCAGAGAAGGCGCTGGTGCTGGCGTCCGGGTCGGTGGCCAAGTCGATCCCGGGGCTGGAGATCGACGGCCAGCGGGTGATCACCAGCGATCATGCGCTGATGCTCGACTACCTGCCCAGGTCGGTGGTCGTGCTCGGGGCCGGAGCGGTCGGGGTCGAGTTCGCCTCCTTCTACCGGTCGATGGGCGCCGAGGTCACGGTCGTGGAGGTCCTGCCAGGGCTGGTGCCCCTGGAGGACACCGACGTCCAGCGGGAGCTGGCCCGGGCGTTCAAGAAGCGAGGCATCACGGCACTGGTCGAGACCAGGCTCGAGGACGCCAAGGTGGACGACGAGCAGGTGACCGTGACGGTGACCGGCAAGGGCGGCACCAAGCAGCTGTCGGCGGAGCTGCTGCTGGTGGCGACCGGCCGCGGGCCGGTCACCCGCGACCTCGGCTACGAGGACGTGGGCGTGAAGCTCGACCGGGGCTTCGTGGTGCCCAAGAGCTGGGACACCCTGGAGACCGACGTGCCGGGCGTGTACGCGGTGGGCGACATCCTGCCGCCGCCGTCGCTGGCCCTGGCCCACGCCTCGTTCGCCGAGGGGATGCTCGTGGCCGAGCTGGCCGCGGGCAAGCCCTCGCCCGCGATCGACTACTACGGCGTGCCGCGGGTCACCTACTGCACCCCGGAGGTGGCCTCGGTCGGCCTGACCGAGGCCCAGGCCAAGGAGCAGGGACACGAGGTGGTCGTGCAGAAGTTCCCGTTCAACGGCGTGGCCAAGGGCATGATCCACGGCCAGGGAGGGATGGTGAAGCTGGTCGGGGCCAAGGACGGGCCCGTGCTCGGCGTGCACCTGGTCGGTGCCCGCGTGACCGACCTGGTCGCGGAGTCGATGCTGATCTACAACTGGGAGGCCCTGCCGCAGGAGGTGGCCCAGTTCATCCACCCGCACCCCACCCTGTCCGAGGCGGTCGGCGAGGCCTACCTGTCGCTGGCCGGCCGCCCCCTGCACGGCTGACCGGACCACCCGCGACGACAGTGGCGACGAGGAAGCGAGATCGGCAGGGTCGGTTCGTCCGCTCCGGCACGGCTCCCTCGAGCCTGGCGGACACCACGGCAACGATGGCGGCGACCTCCACGAGCAGGGAGGGCGCTTCACGGGGAGCGACGATGATGGCGACACCAGTCAGGATGCCCGAGCTCGGCGAGTCGATCACCGAGGGCACCATCACCCGCTGGCTGAAGCAGGAGGGCGACCGGGTCGAGGCGGACGAGCCGCTGTTCGAGGTATCCACCGACAAGGTCGATACCGAGGTCCCCTCCCCGGTGTCCGGCGTGCTCACCTCGATCAAGGTCCAGGAGGACGAGACCGTCGAGGTCGGCGCCGAGCTGGCCGAGATCGACCAGGACGGCGAGGAACCAGCGCGCGACCAGGACGGCGAGCGGGCGTCGGGCGGCTGGCAGGCCGAGGCCGAAGCCGAAGCCGAAGCCGAGGAGGACGCCGGGGGCGACGAGACCGGGCAGGGCGAGCCTGGGCAGCGCAGCCCCGAGGAGCGCGAGGAGGTCGCCGCCGAGGCCGAGGCGGACCAGGGCGAGGCCGTGGGCGAGGAGCAGGAGCAGCGCGGTGCCGCTTCCGACGACGGCGGCGCGCAGGCAGGCGGCGGCGCAGCGACCACGGTCACCATGCCGGAGCTCGGCGAGTCGATCACCGAGGGCACCATCACCCGCTGGCTGAAGCAGGAGGGCGACCGGGTCGAGGCGGACGAGCCGCTGTTCGAGGTGTCCACCGACAAAGTCGACACCGAGGTCCCCTCCCCGGTGTCCGGCATCCTGCAGTCGATCAAGGTCCAGGAGGACGAGACCGTCGAGGTCGGCGCCGAGCTGGCCGTCATCTCGAGCGGCGGCGCCAGGGCGGGCGGCCAGGCCGAGGCGAAGGCCGAGCCCACGCGGGAAGTGGAGGCCCAGGACGAGGGCGCGGCTGCCGTGGGCGGCGAGGAGGCCGGCGCCGAGCAGGCCAGGCCGGCCGCGGCGGCCGCGGGCGACGGGGCCAAGGGGGCGGTCGTGTCGCCGCTGGTGCGCCGGCTCGCCCGCGAGCACGACGTCGACCTGAGCCAGGTCCAGGGCAGCGGGTCGGGCGGGCGGGTGCGCCGCGAGGACGTCGAGGCCTACCTCGAGGGGCGCGGCAAGCAGCCCACCAGGCCTGCCGCCCGGGCCGGTGACGGCAAGGCGGCGCCGGCCAAGGAGGCCAAGCCGGCCGCTGGCGCGCCAGCGCGGCAGGCGACCCCGCTCCACACCGGCATCCGCGAGGTGGTCACCCCGGCTACCCGGCTGCGCAAGGTCATCGCCGAGCGGATGGTCGCCTCGCTGGCGACCAGCGCCCAACTCACCGCCGCGGTCGAGATCGACATGACGGGCGTGATGCGGCTCCGGGAGCGGGCCAAGGACGATTTCAAGGCGCGCGAGGGTGTGAGCCTGTCGCCGCTGCCGTTCTCGGTCCTCGCGGTGATCCAGGCCATCCGGGCCTACCCCAACGCCAACTCGGCCCTTGACGAGGACATGAACCTCCACGTCTACCAGGACGTGAACCTGGGGATCGCGGTGGACACCCCCAAGGGCCTGTTCGTGCCTGTGGTCCGCAACGCCGACCAGCTCAACCTGTCCGGGCTGGCCAGGGCCATCGCCGACGTGGCAAGGCGGACCCGCGACGGCAAGGTCAGCCCGAACGAGCTGTCCGGCTCGACCTTCACGGTGACCAACACCGGCAGCGTCGGCACGGTCTGGGACACCCCGATCATCAACCAGCCGAACGCGGCCATCTTCGCCACTCCGGCCATCGTCAAGCGCCCGGTCGTGGTCGAGGACCCGGGGCTCGGCGAGGTGATCGCGGTCCGGCACATGATGTACGGGATCCTCACCTACGATCACCGCGTCCTGGACGGGGCCGACGCCGCCCGCTTCCTGCAGAAGGTCAAGCAGGTCCTGGAGGCGGGCGAGTTCGCCCGCGAGCTCGGCCTGGAAGAGGACGGGGAGTAGCCGATGCAGCCGCTGTGGCTCGTGCGCGCCGGCACGGTGCCGTACCGGCGCGCCTTCGCCTGGCAGCGGGCGCTGGTCGAGCGCCGCGCGGCTGGCGAGATCCCCGACACCGTGCTGCTCCTCGAGCACCCCCACGTGTACACCATCGGCAAGCGCGGCTCCGACGCCGACGTGCTCGTGAGCCCCGGGTGGCTCGCCGCCCAAGGCGCCGAGGTCGTGCGCACCGACCGCGGCGGGCAGGTCACCTACCACGGCCCAGGGCAGCTCGTCGGCTACCCGGTCACCCGGCTCGACCCGCAGCCCGACATCTGGCGCTTCGTCCGCCGGGTAGAGGACGCCCTGGTCGGCGTGGCCGCCGACTTCGGGCTCGGGGCGCGCGGCGAGTCCGGCCTACTCACCGGGGTCTGGGTGGGCGGGGCCAAGCTCGCCGCGATCGGCATGCGCGTCTCCCGGGGCGTCACCAGCCACGGCTTCGCCCTCAACTGCGCCACCGACCTGGGCAAGTTCGCTGCCATCGTCCCCTGTGGCATGCCGGACAAGCCGGCCTGCTCGCTGTCGGGCCTGCTCGGCCGGACGGTCCCGGTGGCCGAGGCCCTCCCCGTGGTCGAGCGCCGGCTCGCCGAGGCGCTCGAGCGCGTGCCCACCCCGGTGGATCCCGCTACCCTGGACCTGCCGGCCAGCGACTACCCGCCGGGACCCGACCACGTACCGCCCCCGGCCCCGGAGGCCGTCCATGCCTGAGCCCGCCCGTCCCCCCGCCCTGGAGCCGGTGATCCCGCCGGGAGCGCGGACCCTGAGCGTGCTGCCCCGCACGCCGGCGCCGCCGCCGACCGAGGCGACGTTCGGCCGCAAGCCGCCGTGGCTGAAGGTCAGGGCGACCCTTGGCCCCAACTACACCGAGCTCAAGCACCTGATGCGCGACGCCGAGCTGCACACCGTCTGTGAGCAGGCCGGCTGCCCCAACATCTACGAATGCTGGGAGGCGCGCGAGGCGACCTTCCTGCTCGGCGGGGAGCACTGCACCCGGGCCTGCCCGTTCTGCCAGATCCACAGCGGCAAGCCCGAGGGGTATGACACCGGCGAGCCGGTCCGGGTCGCCCACGCGATCGCCCGCATGGGCCTCAACTTCGCGGTGATCACCGGCGTGGCACGCGACGACCTGCCTGACGGGGGCGCGTGGCTGTTCGCCGAGAGTGTCCGCCAAGTCCGCGCGCTGCTGCCCAGCTGCGGGGTGGAGGTGCTGGTCCCCGACTTCCGGGGCAGCGCCGACGCCCTTCGAGCGGTGGTGGACGCGGCACCGGAGGTGCTGGGCCACAACGTGGAGACCGTGCCGAGGTTGTACAAGCGGATCCGGCCCGGGTTCAGCTATGCCGGCAGCTTGGAGCTGCTGGCCCGGGCGCGGGCGTGGCTGCCGGCGGGGTGTGTGACCAAGTCCAACCTGATCCTCGGGATGGGCGAGGAGCGCGACGAGGTGCTGGGAGTCATGGGGGACCTGCGCGCGGTCGGGGTGGAGCTGCTGACGATCACCCAGTACCTGCAGCCCTCGCGGGCGCATCTGAACCTGCAGCGGTTCGTGCCGCCGGAGGAGTTCGCGGAGCTGAAGGCCGCGGCCGAGGGGCTGGGGTTCGCCCACGTCGAGTCGGGGCCGCTGGTGCGCTCGAGCTACCACGCCGGTGAGATGCACAAGGCGGCCGTCCGCCGCCAGCGCGGCGAGCTGCCCGCCTGGGCCGCTGCTGCGGAAGGCTGACCGGTACCGTGCCGACCCGCGCCTCCTGGCGGGCCCGCGTCGGGGTGCCCGTCCTCGCCGCCGCGGTCCTGATCGGCCTCGGGCTCGGCGCCGCCCGCGCGTTCGACGTCGACCGCCACCGGGCCGAAGCCGCGGCGGTGCAGCGCGACCCCCAGGTGGTCACACACGAGCTGCTCCCCTACCCGGACGGCGCGGCCAGGGCTCCGCGCGGGCGCCTGCAGCACCGCCCGGACGGCTGGCTGTCGGTGGTCACCCTGCGCGGGCTGCCGCCGGCCACCGGGCCGGAGCGGTACCTCGTCTTCCTGCGGAACTGGAGCGGCTGGGCGCTGGCGGGGTCGGTCGAGGCCGGCGCGGGCGGCAGCGCCCAGGTCCGCTTCGGCGCCGAGCCGCGAGCCCGCACCGTCTACGAGGTGGTGGTCACCAGGGACGTCGACAACGCCGTGAACCTTCCCCACGGCGCCCCGGTGCTGCACTGGTTCGACGCCTCGCTCGGCCCACCCCGGGCCCGGCCGTTCGACTTCGCGCACCCATTGTCCTAGAACTCTTCAGGCAGCCGTTTACCTTGGCGAAACATCCAGGCAACCGGGCGGAAAACCGCCATTGCTAGCGTCGGCTGGACCTGGGCGGAAACGCCCGGGCGAGTCGACACGAAGGAGGCACCGCGTGACGGAATCGGTCGGAGACGTCCTCAGCTTGGTCCAGGACAACGAGGTCCAGATCGTCGACCTCCGGTTCGCGGACCTTCCCGGGCTCATGCAGCACTTCTCGGTCCCCGCGCACGAGCTGACCGAGGAGTCGTTCGAGGAGGGCTTCGGGTTCGACGGCTCCTCGATCCGCGGGTTCCAGGAGATCCAGGAATCGGACATGATCCTGGTGCCCGACGTGACCACCGCGGTCCTTGACCCGTTCCGGGCCCACCCAACGCTCATCCTCAACTGTTTCGTGAAGGACCCGGTCACCGGCGAGTCCTACACCCGCGACCCCAGGTACGTGGCCAGCAAGGCCGAGGCGTACCTGAAGGGGACCGGCATCGCCGACACCTCCTACTGGGGCCCGGAGGCCGAGTTCTACATCTTCGACTCGGTCCGCTTCGACCAGAACCAGCACTCCGCCTACCACTTCGTGGACGCGGTGGAAGGCGTCTGGAACTCCGGTGCCGAGGAGGGTGGCAACAACCTCGGCTACAAGCCCAGGTACAAGGAGGGCTACTTCCCGGTCCCGCCCATGGACCACTACCAGGACCTGCGCTCGGAGATGGCCCTGGCCCTCGAGACCGCCGGCATCCCGGTCGAGGTCCAGCACCACGAGGTGGGCACCGCTGGCCAGGCCGAGATCGACATCCGCTTCGGCACCCTGCTGCAGACCGCCGACCGATTGATGCTGTTCAAGTACATCATCAAGAACACCGCCCTGAAGTACCGCAAGACGGTCACGTTCATGCCCAAGCCGATCTTCGAGGACAACGGCTCGGGCATGCACACCCATCAGAGCCTGTGGAGCGACGGCGACCCGCTGTTCTACGACGAGTCCGGCTACGCCGGCCTGTCCGACCTCGGCCGCTGGTACATCGGTGGCCTGCTCGCGCACGCGTCGGCGCTGACCGCGTTCTCCAACCCGACCACCAACAGCTACCGGCGCCTGGTGCCCGGCTACGAGGCGCCCGTCAACCTCGTCTACTCCCAGCGCAACCGGTCGGCCGCCTGTCGCATCCCGCTCTACTCGCGCAGCCCCAAGGCCAAGCGGGTCGAGTACCGGGTTCCCGACCCGTCATGCAACCCCTACCTCGCGTTCAGCGCCATGCTGATGGCCGGCATCGACGGGGTCCGCAACAAGATCGAGCCGGCCGGGCCGCTCGACAAGGACCTGTACGACCTGCCCCCGGCCGAGCTGGCCGAGATCCCGCAGGTCCCGTCCTCGCTCGACGAGGCGCTGGCGGCGCTCGAGGCCGACCACGCCTTCCTGCTCGAGGGCGACGTGTTCACCTCCGACGTGATCGAGACCTGGGTCGCCTACAAGCGCGAGAAGGAGGTCGACGCGGTCCGGCTCCGCCCCCACCCGTGGGAGTTCGCGCTCTACTACGACATCTAGGCGCCCTCGACGCGTTCCTGCTGGTCACGAGCCCGCCTCCCGCCCTTCGGGACCCGAGGCGGGCTCGTCTGCTAACAACCTGCTAACAGCGGGGTCGGCGTCGCCGCCGAGCAGGCCGGCCACCCGCGCGACCGCGCCGCGCTGCATCCCGGGCGTCACAATGCGAGTAGACGTCGAGGGTCACGCGCACCGACGCGTGGCTGAGCTGCTCGGCCACCACCTTCGGGTGCTCGCCCGCCTCGAGCGCCAGCGTCGCCCAGCCGTGCCGCAGATCGTGGAAGCGGACGACGGGCAGGCCGGGCCGCCCGCCGCTTGAACTGGAGCGACACCGCATCCGGGTTGAGCGGCTCGCCGCCCGGCCGGGTGAACACGCACCCGTGGTCGGCCCAGCTGGCGCCGAACGCGAGCCGCTCGGCCGCCTGCTGCTTGCGGTGCGCCCGCAGCGCGGCGACCGTGCCCGGGTCGAGCTCGACCCGGCGGCGCCCGGCGTCGGTCTTGATCAGCCCGTCGCGCATTCTAGGTTTGGCCGGGCCGGTCATGACTGCGGCTCCGGTGAGGCATCGGTGGGCTGGTCATATCCCTCAGCGATCCGTTGCTCTGGCAACAAGCGCAACAAGCGCAGAAAGCCCGCCGCCCGCCGGGGTTCTTGCGCATCCTGCGCCTGTTGCGCAGCCACAAGAGGGCGAACCGGCGCGGCCGGCGCTCGACCCGGCCGCGTTCCACGGCATCGCCGGGCGGGTCGTCGCCACCCTCGGCCCGCACACCGAGGCGGACCCGGCCGGCCTGCTGCTCACCTTCCTCGCCGCCGCCGGGAACGTCATCGGGCCCGGGCCGCGGGCGCTCGTCGGCGCCGCCGAGCATCCCGCCCGCCTGAGCGTCCTGCCGGTCGGCGAGACCGCCCGCGCCCGCAAGGGCACCGCCCAGGCCGAGGTCAGCAAGGTCATGGCACAAGCCGACCCCGGCTGGTTCGAAACGCAGGTCATGGGCGGGCTCGCGTCTGGGGAGGGGCTCATCTACGCCGTCCGCGATGGTGACCCGGAGGAGGATGGCAGCCCGTCCGACAAGCGCATCTTCGTCGTCGAGAGCGAGTTCGCCCGGGTCCTGGCCGTGGCCGCCAGGGAGGGCAACACGCTTTCGGCGATCCTGCGCCAGGCATGGGACGGCGGCCGGCTGCGCACCATGACCCGCAGGGACCCGCTGCGCGCCAGCGGCGCCCACATCACGGTGGTCGGCCACATCACCACCGAGGAGCTGCTCCGCCGGCTCGGTGACACCGAGATCGCCAACGGCTTCGCCAACCGGTTCCTGTTCGCGCTCGTCCGCCGGTCGAGGAAGCTGCCCGAGGGCGGCAGCCTCGACCCGGCCATCCTCGACGACCTCGGCCGCCAGGTGGCCGCCGCGATCGGGCGGGCCCAGCGTGTCGGGATCCTGACCCGCTCGCCGGAGGCCCGGGAGCGGTGGGCGAAGGCCGGCACCGCCTCGACCGCTACTTACTGCTCGACCACCTGCCGGGTCCGGGCGCTCCAATGGCGTCGCGGGCCCGAAGGCCAGGAAGCCGGACGCCGCCTGCAGGCATGGCTCGAGTCCGACGAGGTCCAGGCGTGGAAGGCGGCTTACGCCGACCTCGACGGCACCCCGGAGCACCGGGCCAAGGTTGCGCAGGCGCGGGCGCGCATCGAGCAGGCACGCAAGACTGGCCAGGCATGCGCCGTCTGTGCGCGCGACCTCGGCACCGGGCTGGTCTTCCTGCGAAGCGTCCCCACCGGCGAGACCACGTCCATCACCAGCGACACCGAGCGGCGGACCGCGCCCGTGTGCCCGGACTGCCTGTGCCCGGACCATCGGCCCTTCCTCTGCGAACGCTGCTACTCGGCCGGTGGCCGGTGGGACTGGGACCCTGTCTGGCGAAGAACCCTCTACCTGCCCCGGCGGTACTGCCCAGAGGCCGGCCAGCACCACCGCAATCTGTACTGCAAGCATTGCCACCCGCGTAGGTGGCTGGCGGCGCGCTGCCCCGGCTGCGAGCGAACCGTCATGGTGCAACCACACGGCAACCGCCATGTCTGGCGCCTGAGCGCCGACGACACCGACGAGGCGCCGCCCACCGCATACTGCTCGGCAGCGCTGCAGGTCGCGCATCGACCAGAGCGGACCGCGACCCGGCGACTCGAGGCCCGCGCCGAACAGGGACCGCACCAGTGTGGTGGCTGCAGCGAGGTCCTCGACGGCAGACGCTCGGACGCGCGCTGCTGCTCGGGCGCGTGCCGGCAGCGCGCCTACCGCCGGCGAGGCGGGTCGTGAGTCGCCCGCCGGCCCGCGGCCCCCCGGGCCTGCCTCGCCGAGGTGAGGTGAGCCGTCAAGGCTTGACAAAGGTTAGGCTTTCGAGGGAGCTACCCTTGACAGACGACAAGGGAAGAGACCAGGATGGATCGGAAGCTCCGCAAGGCCCTTGAGGACCAAGGCTGGCGGGTCAAGCAACTGAAGAGTGGTCACTGGCGCTGCTACGCCCCGGACGGTGAGCACATCGTGCACCTGGCCGGTACCCCGTCAGATCACCGCTCGATCGACAACGCCGTTGCCAAGCTCCGCGAGTATGGGTTCCAGTGGCCACTGAGGAAGTAGAGGGCATGATGGACTGGACGATCACCATCGAGGCGGGCGGCGACCTCGCCGCCGAGCAGATCGACCTTGACTGCGTCGACGCGCTCGCCGATGCGCTCGCCGACCGCCACGCGGCCGCCACCACAGCCCGCCGGCGCTACGGCGCGCAGTTCGACGTCGACGCCCCGACCGCCGAGAAGGCAACCGAGGTTGCCCTGGCCACATTTTGCATGGCGGTCGAGAAGGCGAAGCTTCCGGACTGGCCGATCATCCACGTCGAACTGATGACGGTCGAGGACCAGCAGGCGGCGCTCGCCGAGCCGACGTTCCCCGACATCCTCGGGGTGACCGAGGCAGCGCAGCTGCTCGGGGTGTCGCGCCAGCGACTCGCCCAGCTCGCCAGCCGCGACGACTTTCCGGAGCCGATGGTGCGGCTTGCAGCCGGCCCGGTATGGCTGCGGTCATCCATCGAGTGGTTCGAGCGGCGCTGGCTCCGCAAGCCGGGCCGGCCAGCGAAGCCAGCCAAGCCCGCACAGCGGTCGATGGCGCCGCCACCGCGCGCTGGCGCACCGCGGCGGCGCGCGGTGGCGGCGAAGCGCGCGTCAGGTGGCGGGTACGTCGTACGGGACGCCAAGGCGGGCAAGACTGCCAGGACGAACGCCAAGCAGGACTGACACTGCAGCGGCTTGCCGCGTGCCCTACCCCTGGGTCGCCGCGGCATTGCCCGGAGGTGCTGCCATGACCCCGCGCCGGGCCCGGATCTCTGGCGATCTGTACCACCAACAGGTCCCCGAGGGTGCCGTGCCCGTCACCCGAGGGCGCGGCCCCTGGGGCAACCCGTACAAGGTCGGGCCCGGCCGCTCCGCCGCTGGGGTGGTCGCGCTGTACCGCGCCTACCTCGCCGCCCGCCCCGAGCTGGTTGCCCGCGCCCGCGTCGAGCTGGCCGGCCGCGACCTCGCCTGCTGATGCCGGCCCGGTGACCCCTGCCACGCCGACGTCCTGCTCGAGGTCGCTAACGCGGCCGACCCGTAACCCGCTGCCCCGAGAGGAGCACCATGACCGAACGCGACCTGACTCCCGACGAGGAACGCCTCTTCCAGATCGTGACAGCCGCCGCCGGCGGCGACGCGAGCGCCTTCAGCGAGCTCGGCGTGCTCGCCGCGCTCGGCGCGGTCTTCGTCTGCAGGCGCCGTGCCCACGACCCCGCCGCCATCGTGGCCCTGGACGCCGGCCTCGATGCACGTGCACGAAGGCCGTGGACGATCAATCGGGATGGACGCCCGGCTCGAGCTGGGGGACCTCGTCAGCGAGCATGGCGTTCACGCCGCCAGCGTTCACGATGACCCGGCGGCGAGGGCGCTCGGCCCTGTCCGCGTCGGCCCTGAGCAACCCGGCCCAATCCGCCAGCGCCAGACAAGGGCCCGATCATCGGGGGTCGCCGGGGAAGGTTCCCACGCGTCCGGGTTCGCCGATCAAGCCACGTGCGAGGTGGTGACCCGGCCCGCTCAGGAACTCGGTTGCACGCCAGTGGGGGCGTTCAGGAGCCGTACCGAGAGGATCGCCCACACGAGCCCTACGCCAACGAGCAGGAAGGCTGAGAGCGTCTCGGTGTTCCAGGTGATGCTGCCGATGGCCGACAGCGCAATGAGCAGGCGGTCACCGGGATGAAGCAACCGCCCACGCAGCACGACCACCGCAAGACTGATCAGCCCGAACGCCAAGGCCAGGGTTCCGAAGATTGCGAACTCCACCACTGCGTTCAGGATCAGCAGCACTGGGGCAACAGCCAGCAGGTATCGCGCGGCGCGCCCGAGCCACCCTGCCTGGTGCAGTCGGCGAGTCAGACTGCTCCGAGCAAGTCCGACGACGACGAGGCCGGCGCCGACACCCAGGAGCGGGAACAGTGAGTTCGCGTCCCGCTCCAGACCGAACCAGCCGGCGTTCATCGAGCCCATCGTGGCTCCACCCGTCGCGAACAAGACCGCGCCCAGCAGTGCCGACAGGCGGCTCCACCCCGAGACCGCGTCCATGTGCCCCCTCGCCATACTGGCTCGACGCGCCAAGCGTGCTGTGGGCCATCGCCACCGGCTGAGCCCAGCGCAGGCCGACCCCACCCTATCGCCCAGCCGTCTAGCCTAGCTGGCCTCTGCTCGGTGTCGTTCGGTGAGTGTCCCAGGTGTGTCAAGCGGCGTGCGGACCGGTCGCGAAACCGGGCAGTCGCCTGGGTCAGGCGGCGGGACGCCGCAGCGCGGGGACCAGGACCCGGACGGCTGCCACGACCAGCGAGACGATCGCGGCCAGCCAGCACAGCGTGGCGATCCCCCAGCGGAGGTCGGCTGGGCCGGGCAGGGCGGTCACCAGCCAGCCCAGGCCGGCCAGCAAGACGGCGGCGACCAGCCAGGTGAGCGCGGCCCGCCGGGCGGCGGGGCGCCCGGTTGGGGGGGCGAGCGCGGAGCGCTGCGCCAGGGCCACGGCGAGGGTGGCGGCGGCCAGCGGGATGGCGGCGGGCGGGCCGATGATGGACATGGCCGCCAGCGCGGCGACCAGCAGCCCGGCGACCAGGACGAGGGCGCCGGGACGGCCGGGGCCTGGGTGCATGAGGGCCTCCAGTCGGTAGCGGGGGACGGTGACGGCCAGGTCCAGCAGTGTCCGGGACCAGGTCGCGCGGGCGCCGTGGTCGCGGAGCCGGTCGCCGAACACCTGGCCGAACACCTGGACGATGTCGGGGCCGTGGGTGCGCCGGAAGCCGCTGGGGTACAGGCCGAGCAGCGCGGCGTACAGGGCCTGGTGGCGCCGGTGTGGCGCGGTGGGCATCAGCCGGCCCCGAACCCCGGCGACAGCCGCTTGAGGCTGGCGCGGTCCAGCAGCGTCCGCAGGCGCTGGACCTCGGCCGCGCAGGCCTGGCGGCCCAGGGTGGTGAGCTGGTAGTAGCGGCGGCGCTGGTCGTCCAGGGTGGGGTCGGGTCGCTGGGCTGTTTCCTGGATGAGCCCGTCGGCGAGCAGGCGCCTGATCGAGCCGTAGAGGGTGGCGGGGCCGACGCGCACGCGGCCGTCGGACAGGCGCTCGATGTCGCCCCTCAGGGCGTAGCCGTGCTTGTCGCCCTCGGCCAGCGCCAGCAGGATGTGGAGGCTGGCGGTGGGCAGGCACCGACCACGACACCGCCGCGTTCGCGGTCGCCACGCTTGCCCGCTGGTGGGAGCAGACCGGCAGGCAGGTCTACCCGCAGGCCACCCGGCTGCTGCCTGCCGCCTAGACACCTCGTGGACGCGACGCTGCTGCGCCGGGCCTACGCGCTGATGTCGCTGGTCGGTGACGTCGGTCTGGTCGTGGCTCCGGCGCTTGGTGGCGTCCTGTTCGCCGCCGCCGCCTGGAGCCCGCTCGCCGTCTGTGCGGTCGCCGCGGTCGTCGCAGCGGTCGTGGCAGCTCGCGATGCTCCAGCGGTGGGACGGCCGGGCGGGCCGCACGCCGACCGCTGGCCGCTTGCCAGCACGGCCATGCGCGTGCTGCTGGCCGTCTCGGTCGCGCTCGGCGCCACGCTCGGTCTTGTCGACGTGGCGGTCCTGGCGGCAGCGGCACGCTGGGGCGTGACGGCCTATGCCGGCTTCCTCCTCGGCGCGTTCGCGCTTGGCAGCGTCGCGGGCGGCCTGTGGTTCGGGCGCCGACAGTGGCTGCGCCCGCCGCAACAGCGGTACCTGCTCGCGGTCCTGGTGCTCGCGCTTGCGGTTGCGCCGCTGCTCCTCGCCCGCAACGCGGCGGTCCTTGCGCCGCTGTTGCTCGTCGCTGGACTGGGCTATGGCCCGGCGACGATCTCGCTGTTCGAGGCGCTCGACGTGCTCGCCCCAGGCAGCGGGACCGAAGGACTGACGTGGGTGACGACCGCGGAGGCGCTCGGAACGGCCGCCGGTGCGGCCGCCGCTGGCACTGCGAGCGTGCGCCTCGGGACGGGGGCGCCGTTCGCGATCGCGTGTGTCGTCCTTGCCGTGCCCGCCGCCGCTGCCCTGCTCTGGCAGCGCGCCACAGCCCAGGCGCCCAAACCCAACACTGGGTGAATCGCCCTCAGCGACCTCATGAGCCCACAACGTTATCGTGCGGTGAGCCCTAACAAGGTCCACAGCAGGGAGATCCGCTGCTACATGCGCGACCCCGACGGCCATCTGATTGAAGTGGGTCAGGCGACCGGCGTGCCCCCCTCCGGTTAGGAGAAACACCGTAGATCACCGCCGGGTAGCCCGGGGGGATCTCACCCCCGGGCTCCCTCCCGGCCCTTGTCGGCCAGCTTGTCCCGGCTCATCGCGGGCAGGAACGCCGTGAACGCTGTTCCCTGCCGGTTGTAGCAATCCGGCCAGCGAAGCCGGTACCGTCAGACCCGGAGGCATCAGCGGATTCCCCTTGTGACAGGCATGCAATCGCGGTCCGTGTCGCGCCCGCCGACGGCCCACTGCCAACTCGAGCCATCGTCAGGAGTGGCCGAGGACCGGGTGCGGCCGGTACGGCGCCTCCAGGCGGGCCACCTCCTCCACGCTCAACGTCACCTCCACGGCCGCGGCCGCGTCGTCGAGGTGGCGCAGCTTGGTCGCCCCCACGATCGGTGCCGTCACCGCGGGCCTGCCGAGCAGCCACGCCAGCGCGACC
>Ga0184627_10000090_pt1 | contig 45614 bp, 46 predicted proteins | sample PLM3_127_b1_FD_133150 | JGI IMG/M metagenome (GOLD analysis project Ga0184627, IMG submission 133150) | Groundwater sediment microbial communities from an aquifer in East River, Colorado, USA - PLM3_127_b1 | ecosystem: Environmental > Terrestrial > Soil > Riparian zone | place: USA: East River... | reverse complement strand
GTGGCGGGCTTCGCCAAGAACACCGGGCTCGGGGTGGCAGGGTTCGTGATCATGCTGCTCGCCATCGCCGAGCTCGTCCGCACCCTGCGGCGCCGGTCCGCGGTCGACCGCGCACCGGCCAGCTCGCCCGCCCCGCCCGCGCCGCCGCCCAAGCGGCGCCCACCGGGCCGCAGCGTCGAGTCGTGGTGGGGCAAGCTCACCGAGCGCTGGCGTCAGCGCTGGGAGGAGCGCGGCGGCCCGCCGCAGCGTTGATAGCTGACTGATGTACTCCGGCGGAACCCAAGGCTTGCCGCGCGCGATCACCAAGGCAACCATGAGGAGGCCCGCCATTCGGAGGCACGCCATTCGGAGGCACGCCTCGCCGTGCCGGACGGGACAGGGATGGCCGTGCCGGACGGGACAGGGATGGCCGTGCCGGACGGGACAGGGATGGCCGCGCCGGCACCCGGCCGATGGTTGCGCGAAGGTGTTTGGTGGCGCACGGTGGAGGAGACTGTCTGGGCAATCCGGGCGGTCCCGTTGCGAATGGAGGGCGGCTATGGGAACCACTGACGGCGTCGAGGTCCATGGGCCGTCCAGGCAGCGGTATGGGCAGGTGCTGACCGACGAGGCGATCGGGTTCGTGGCCGCGCTGCAGCGGGAGTTCGGTCCGACCCGGGCCTCCCTGCTGGCCAGGCGGGCCGAGCGCCAGGCCGGCTTCGAGGCGGGCGAGCTGCCCGACTTCCTGGCCGGCACCGCGTCGGTCCGTGAAGGGGACTGGACGGTCGCCGCCTACCCGGACGAGCTGGCCGACCGGCGGGTCGAGATCACCGGGCCGACCGACCGCAAGATGCTCATCAACGCGCTCAACTCCGGGGCGCGGGTGTTCATGGCCGACTTCGAGGACGCCAACTCCCCGACCTGGGAGAACATGTTCGGCGGCCAGCAGAGTCTCACCGACGCGATCGAGCGCACGATCACCTTCGAGGGCCCGGACGGCAGGCAGTACCGGCTGGACGACCAGGTCGCGGTGCTCATGCCCAGGCCCCGCGGCTGGCACCTGCCCGAGAAGCACGTCCTGGTCGACGGCGAGCCGGCCGCCGCCGCCCTGGTCGACTTCGGGCTCTGCTTCTTCCGCAACGCCCGGCGGCTCCTGGACCGGGGCAGCGGCCCCTACTTCTACCTGCCGAAGCTCGAGAGCCACCTGGAGGCCAGGCTCTGGAACGACGTGTTCCAGTTCGCCCAGGACCGGCTCGGCATCCCCCGCGGCACGGTCAGGGCCACCGTGCTGATCGAGACCATCACGGCCGCCTTCGAGATGGACGAGATCCTCTACGAGCTGCGCGACCACTCGGCCGGGCTGAACGCGGGGCGCTGGGACTACATGTTCTCGATCATCAAGAAGTTCCGCACCCGGCCCGAGTTCACCCTGCCCGACCGCAACAAGGTGACCATGACCGTGCCGTTCATGCGCGCCTACGCCGAGCTGCTGGTCAAGACCTGCCACCGCCGGGGCGCCTTCGCCATGGGCGGCATGTCGGCCTTCATCCCGAGCCGCAAGATCCCGGAGATCAACCAGAACGCCATCGCCAAGGTGCGCGACGACAAGCAGCGCGAGGCGGGCGACGGCTTCGACGGCACCTGGGTCGCCCACCCCGACCTGGTCGAGGTGGCCATGGGGTGCTTCGACGCCGTGCTGGGGGAGCGGCCGAACCAGATCGACAGGCGGCGTGACGAGGTCGACGTGGCAGCCGCTGACCTGCTCAACGTCAAGGACACCCCGGGCGAGGCGACCGAGGCGGGGCTGCGCAACAACGTCAACGTCGGCATCCAGTACATCTCCTCGTGGTTGCGCGGCCAGGGCGCCGCGCCGATCTTCAACCTGATGGAGGACGTGGCGACCGCGGAGATCTCCCGCTCCCAGGTGTGGCAATGGGTGCACAACTCGGTGAGGCTGGCCGAGGGCCAGGCCGTCACCCCCGAGCTGGTCCGCCAGCTGGCCACCGAGGAGCTGGAGAGGATCCGCGGGCAGGTCGGCGACGAGTTCTTCTATGGCAAGGGCCGCCCCAAGGAGTCCAGGGAGCTGTTCGAGCGGGTCGCCCTGGCCGACGAGTTCGTCGAGTTCCTCACCCTGCCCGCCTACGACCAGCTGGACTAGCAGCCAGCGTCCCACCCTCCGCCAGCTCGTCTCCCCGGGGAGGGGGCCATGATGGACAGGCAACGGCTCATCGAGCGGATGCGGGCGGTCCTCGGAGCCGAGGCGGTGATCGTCGAGCGCAACCAGCTCCGCACCTACGAGTGCGACGGGCTGGCCGCGTTCCGGGTCATCCCCGCCCTGGTCGTGCTGCCCGAGACGACCGGGCAGGTCCAGGCCGCGGTGCGGGCCTGCCACGAGGAGGGCGTGCCGTTCGTGGCCCGCGGGTCGGGCACGGGGCTCTCGGGCGGCGCGCTCCCCCTGTCGGACGGGGTGCTGATCGTGCTCTCGCGCATGCGGCGCATCCTCGAGATCGACTACGACGACCAGCGCGCCGTGGTCGAGCCCGGCGTGATCAACCTGTGGGTGACCAAGGAGGTCGCCCCCAGGGGCTACTACTACGCGCCCGACCCTTCCAGCCAGCTGGTCTGCTCGATCGGCGGGAACGTGGCCGAGAACTCGGGCGGCGCCCACTGCCTCAAGTACGGCTTCACCACCAACCACGTCACCGGGCTCGAGGTGGTGCTGCCCGACGGTGACCTCGTCCACCTCGGCGGCAAGGCGCCCGACCCGCCCGGCTACGACCTGGTCGGTGCCTTCGTCGGCTCCGAGGGCACACTCGGCATCGCCACCAAGGTCACCCTGCGCCTGCTGCGCAAGCCCGAGGCGGTGCGCACGCTCATGGCGGCCTTCGACGGCGCCGACGCCGCCGGCGACGCGGTCTCCAAGATCATCGCGGCCGGCATCGTGCCCGCGGCCGTCGAGATGATGGACGCGCTGGCGATGGAGGCGGCCGAGGCGGCCGTGCACGTCCACTACCCCGAGGGCGCGGGCGCGGTGCTGATCGTCGAGCTGGACGGGCCCGAGGCCGAGTGCGAGCAGCAGTTCGAGGAGGTCGAGCGGCTCTGCCTGGAGGCCGGCTCGACCACCATCCAGATCGCCGAGGACGACGACCAGCGGGCGCTGTTCTGGAAGGGCCGCAAGTCCGCGTTCGCCGCGGTCGGCCGGATCAGCCCCGACTACTACGTCCAGGACGGGGTCATCCCGCGCACCGCGCTCGGCGCGGTGCTCCGCAAGATCACCGACATGGCCGAGGAGCGCGGCCTGCGGGTGGCCAACGTCTTCCACGCCGGGGACGGCAACCTGCACCCGCTGGTGCTCTACGACGGCGACGCCGAGGGCGAGGAGGAGCGCGCCGAGGAGCTGGCCGCCGAGATCCTGTTCGCCTGCCTCGCCCTGGGCGGCTCGATCACCGGCGAGCACGGCGTCGGCGCCGACAAGAAGAAGTACCTGCCGCGGCAGTTCACCGCCGACGACCTGGACGTCATGCAGCTCGTCCGCTGCGCCTTCGACCCCGACGGCCGCTGCAACCCGGGCAAGGTGTTCCCCACCCCACGGCTCTGCGGCGAGACCCCGGGCAAGCGCCACGTGCACCCGGCCGAGCAGCCGGGGCTGGTGGAGGTGTTGTGACCGTGGGCGCCGTCGCAAACGACCCCCCCGGGGGCCGGATGCCGGAGCGGGAGCCCGGGGCGGGTCGGGAGGGCGCGTTCGGCCCCCCCGATGGGACGGTCCTCGAGGCTGGGCCCGACGACGCCGTCGACGGGGCCCGGGCGAAGTGGCTGGCCCAGCCCAGCTCGACCACGGAGACCGCGGAGGTGCTGCGGGCTGCCCACGAGGCGGGGCTGCGCACCGTGGTCAGGGGCGGCGGCACCAAGCTCGGGTGGGGGAACCCGCCGGCCGGGGTGGGCCTGGTGCTCTCCACCGCCCGGCTCGGCCGGGTGCTCGAGCACGCAGCGGGCGACCTCGTGACCCGGGTGGAGGCCGGGGTGCGCCTGGCCGACCTGCAGGCCGAGCTGGCCCCGGCCGGCCAGCTCCTCGGCCTGGACCCGCCCGAGGCGGGCGCGACGGTCGGCGGGGTGGTGGCCGCCAACGCGTCCGGGCCGCGCCGGCTCCGCTACGGCACCGTGCGCGACCTGCTCATCGGGATCACGGTGGTGCTGGCAGACGGCACCGTGGCCCACTCGGGCGGCAAGGTGGTCAAGAACGTGGCCGGCTACGACCTCGGCAAGCTGTTCGCCGGGTCGCTCGGCACCCTGGGGGTGATCGTCGAGGCGAATTTCCGGCTGCACCCGGTCCCGGCCGCCAGCGCGGTGGTCACCGCCGAGGTGGCCGCCCCCGGGCAGGTCGGGGCGGCGGTGCGCGCCCTGCTCGCCTCCGCCCTGGTGCCGAGCGCGGTCGAGCTGGACTGGCCCAGCGCGGACGGGCCGGGCGTGCTCACGGTGCTGTTCGAGGGCATCGGGCCGGGCGTGGCCACCCAGGCCGCGGCCACGGCCCGGCTGCTCGTCCACGCGGGCACGCCAGGCGCCCGCGTGCTCGACGGCGCCGAAGCCGACCAGGCGACCGCCGCGCTCGGCGCCCTGCCCTGGCGGTCCGGCCAGCTCGGCGTCAAGGTCGCCACGGGCCCGAGCAGGCTGCCTGGCGCGCTCACCACCGTCTGGGAGGTGGCCGCCGTCCACGGGCTGGCCGTCCGGGCGGCCGCCCACGCCGGCACCGGGGTGCTCCGGGCCGGGCTCGACGGCGGCGACCCGGCGGCCAAGGCCGCGTTCGTGACCGGGGCGCGCGAACGGCTTGCTTCCGCCCAGGCCACCCTGGTGGTGACCGAGGCGCCGCTCGAGGTCAAGCGGGCCGTCGACGCCTGGGGGCCGGTCGGCGACGCCCTGCCGCTGATGCGGAGGGTCAAGGAGCGGTTCGACCCCTCGGGCCTGCTCAGCCCGGGGCGGTTCGTGGGAGGGATCTGAGATGGCCGACCAGCCTCCCGAGTCGGGCGCGTGGGCCCTGCCCGCGTTCGACGGCCACCACCCGCCCGAGAAGGAGCTGATCGACGACTGCGTGCACTGCGGCTTCTGCCTGCCGACGTGCCCGACCTACCTGCTGTGGGGCGAGGAGATGGACTCCCCCCGTGGCCGCATCTACCTGATGGACGTCGGGCTCTCCGGCGGGCCGCTGAACGACGAGATGGCCCGGCACTTCGACCAGTGCCTCGGCTGCATGGCGTGCGTCACCGCCTGCCCGTCGGGCGTGCAGTACGACAAGCTCATCGAGGCCACCCGCCAGCAGGTCGAGCGGCGCTACCCCAGGTCCAGGCGTGACCGCGCCTTCCGGGCGCTGGTCTTCAAGCTCTTCCCCTACCCCCGGCGCCTGCGGCTGCTGCGCGGGCCGGTGCGGCTGTACCAGAAGGCCGGCCTGCGCGCGCTGCTCGAACGGTCCGGGCTGGTCCGGCTCCTGCCCGACCGCCTCGGGTCGATGCAGGCCCTGCTGCCCGACCTCGGCCCGATGGAGAAGGTCCCGGAGCTGACGCCGGCCGCCGGCCAGCGCCGGGGCCGGGTCGGCATCCTCGTCGGCTGCGTCCAGTCGGTGTTCTTCCCGCAGGTGAACGCGGCCACCGCCCGGGTCCTGGCCGCCGACGGGTGCGAGGTGGTCGCCCCGCCCGAGCAGGGCTGCTGCGGGGCGCTGAGCATGCATGCGGGCCGCGAGGCGGAGGCCCAGCGTTTCGCCAGGCGGACCATCGACGTGTTCGAGGCGGCCGAGGTCGACGCCGTGGTCGTCAACGCGGCCGGCTGCGGCTCCTCCATGAAGGAGTACGGCCACCTGCTGCGCGACGACCCCGGGTACGCCGAGCGGGCGGCCCGGTTCTCCGCCCGGGTGCGCGACGTCTCCGAATTCCTGGCCGAGCTGGAGCCGGCCGCCGAGCGTCACCCGCTCCCGGTCAAGGTCGCCTACCACGACGCCTGCCACCTCGCCCACGCCCAGGGGATCCGCAAGCCGCCCCGGGACGGCCTGCGCGCCGTGCCCGGGCTCGAGCTCCGCGAGATCGACGAGCCCGAGATCTGCTGCGGCTCGGCCGGCATCTACAACCTCGTCGAGCCCGACCCAGCCCGCGAGCTGGGCGCCCGCAAGGCCGCCAAGGTACTCGCCACCGGCGCCGACCTGCTGGTCACCTCGAACCCCGGGTGCCTGCTGCAGATCCGGGCCAGCCTCGAGCGCACGGGTGAGCACCTGCCGATGGCGCACGTCGTCGAGGTGCTGGACGCCTCGATCCAGGGCGAGCCGGCCAGGTCGCTGCTCGCCCGCGTCGCCGGGCGTGGCCAGGGGCGGCTCAGTTGATGCTCGGGGTGACCGGCAGTGCGCGGGCGGGCAGCGCCTCCTCGGTGACGACCTGGCGCTTGAGCAGCACGACGAAGGTGAAGGTGTCGAGGCCGGGCGGGCCCCCGCCCCGGTCGTAGTGGGTGCGTGGGGTCATGCCCACGGCCTCCCACCCGTTCCGCCCGAGCTCGTTCAGCTCGGCGAGGAACGCCGCCGCCGACTCGGCCTCGTTCACCCCCCACGTCTGGGCGTACTCGCGGATCGCGTACTCCCACATGTCTGCTCGCCTCCACTCGAGCGGCGCGGCCCCCCGCGCCTCCCGCGCCTCCCGCGGCTCCCGCGGAGTCTACGTTCCCCGTGGCCGCCTGGGGCGGAAGGGCGGCGCGAACGGGCCGGGCCTTCGAGACCCGGGTGACGACCGCTGGTGCCGGCCAGGCGCGGACGGGCCGGGTGCCTGCGACCCCTGTGCGGCGATCGCGGGCACCCGGCCCCGGTGTGGTGGCGGCGCCGTAGGGCCGCCCTGCCCTACGGCTTGCCGTCGCGCCCTCCGCCGGCGACCTTGTCGCCGGCCTGGCGCACTTTGTCGGCGGCCTTGTCGGCCACCTGCTCGACGGTCGAGGTCACGGTACTCGGCGCCTGCTCCACGAACCGCTTCACCTGGGGCTTCTCGGTGAGCGCGCGGAACGCGCCGGCCATCTGCTCGTACCGCTCGCGGCCCGCCCTGGCGCCGAGCACGTACCCGGCGGCCGCGCCGAGCGTCAAGCCGAGCCTGCCGGTGACCTTCCCCATGATCCTCGACCTCCGTTGCCGTCGCGGGGGGACCGGCCGCACCCGCGGGCGCGGCGGCGCGGCGGCGCCTCGGGTGTGCGCCCGCCTGACCTTGACCTTCCGCGCCAGGACATCGCTACGGCATACCCGCCCGCAGCCCTCCCGAACCTCCAGGGGCCGGGTACCGGTACACGAGCTGGACCCGGCGGCGTGGGCGGCGGCGGTGCCCGGGTCACCCGTGGCCCATGCCGCCGCCGCCCGGGGTGACCACGGTCACCACCGAGCCCTCGTCCAGCTCGCGGCTGGCCTTCGGGGGCAGCTCCTCGCCGTCGAGGAGGTTGCGGCCGGGTCTGCCGGGCCCGCCCCCGCGGGCGCCCGCCGGGGCGTGGCGGCGCCGGTCGGTGAGCAGGGAGAGGCTGGCCGGCTCCAGGACCCGCACAGCCCGCACGACCCCGTCGCCGCCGCGGTGGCGCCCGGCCCCGCCCGAGCCGTACTCCAGCTCGTAGCGCTCGACCCGCATCGGGTACTCGAGCTCCAGCGCCTCGATCGGCGTGTTGAGCGTGTTGGTCATGCCGACGTGCACGCCGGAAGGGCCGGGACCGGCGCCGGAGGCACCCTGGCCGCCCGCGATCGTCTCGTAGTACGTCCAGCCCCGACCGCCGATGACCAGGTTGTTCATGGTCCCCTGGCCCTGGGCGGGCAGGTCGGCGCAGCGGGCCAGGGCGGTCAGCACGGTGTCGGCCACCCGCTGGCTGGTCTCCACGTTGCCGGCCACCACCGCGGACGGGGAGGCGGCGTTCACCAGGCTCCCCTCCGGGGCGAGGATGGTGAGCGGCGCGTAGGTCCCGGCGTTGGCCGGGACGTCGTCGGGGAGCAGCACCCGCAGCGCGAAGTAGCAGGCGGACCTGGTGACCGACAGCGGGCAGTTGACGTTGCCGGCGACCGCGTCCGCGGTGCCGTCCAGGTCGATCGTCATCTCGTCGCCGGCCACCGTCACCTTCACCCGGATCGGGATGTCGTCATCGGTCACGCCGTCGCCCTCGACCTCGCTCTCCGCGGTGTACTCGCCATCTGGCAGCGCCCCGACCGCGTCCCTGGTGCGCCGCTCGGCGTAGGCGATGACCTCGTCGAAGGCTTCCAGCACGGTGTCGCGGCCGCGGCGCTCCACCAGCTCGGCCAGGCGCTCGCCGGCCAGCCGGTTGGCGGCGATCTGGGCCCGGAAGTCGCCCCGGCGCAGCGCCGGAGTGCGCGAGTTGGCCAGGATGAGGTCGAACACGTCGCGCACGTACGCACCGTCCCTGACCAGCCGGACGGGCGGGATGACCAGCCCCTCCTGCCAGATCTCGCGGGAGTCGCTCGGCATCGACCCCGGCCGCATGCCGCCGATGTCGGAGTGATGGGCGCGGGTGACCGCCCACCCCATGCCCACGCCGTCCACGACGAGCTGGGAGACCAGCGTGACGTCGGGCAGATGGGTGCCGCCCGAGTAGGGGTCGTTGACCGCGAAGACGTCGCCCGGACGAGGGTCCCGGGCCATCACCGCGGCCACCGCCTCCGGCATCGCCCCGAGGTGGACCGGGATGTGCTCGGCCTGAGCGACCATCCGCCCGCGGGCGTCGAACAGGGCCGTCGAGCAGTCCCGCCGCTCCTTGATGTTGGACGAGTAGGCGCTCCGGACCAGCAGCGACCCCATCTCCTCGGCGATGCCCGTGAGCGCGCTCACCAGTACCGACAACGTAACCCCGTCCATCAAGCCTCCTCGATGTCGCCGACCATGGCACAGGCGCTCTTGGGGATCCATGTGGGGGAGCTCGCTCCCCCCACATGGATCGGGGCTACAGGCGGGTCGATCGAAGGGCATCGCCTACGTCCGCTCCAGAACGAGCGTGCCGACTTCGTCGAGGGTGGCGCGCCAGCCGGGCCGCAGCAGCAGGGTCGCCCCGGCGAGCTCGACCACGGCCGGGCCGTCCAGCTTGGCGCCGGGGCCGAGGTCCCAGCGCTGCACCACCTCGACCTCGCGCCACTCGCCGTCCAGGTTGACCTCCCGGCGGCCTGGCTCGCGCCCGCGCGCTGGCGCCTCGGCCCGGACCTCGGGCTTGTCCCCCGGCACGGTGGCGACCAGGCGCTGGCTGACCAGCTCGACGGTCTCGTCGTCCATCCGGTAGCCGTAGCGGCGCTCGTGCTCGCTGTGGAACCGCTCCTCCAGCCCGTCCCACCTGTCGGCTCCGACGGTCAGCTCGAAGGACTGGCCGCGGTAGCGCAGGTCGGCCCGGCGGTCGAGGTCGGGGCCGTCGAGGTCCCGGCCGGCCTGCTCCTCCATCTCCCGGAAGGCTCGGTCGGCCTCGCCTGGGCCCACCTCTCCGACGGGGCCGAGCAGGGGCCGTACGTAGTCGCGGCGCAGGTCGGAGATTGCCAGGCCGAGCGCGCTCAGCACCCCGCTGGCGGCCGGGGCGAGCACCCGGCTCATGCCCATCTCCTCGGCCAGGGCGCAGGCGTGGAGGCCGCCCGCGCCGCCGAAGGCCACCAGGGTGAACTCGCGCGGGTCGAGGCCCCGTTCCACGCTGATGACCCGCAGGGCGCGCACCATCTCGGCGTTGGCCACCCGCACGAGCCCGAGGGCGACGTCCAGCGTGTCCTTGCCGAGCCGCTCGCCCACCTTGGCGAGCGCCCGCTCGGCCAGCTCCCGCGCGAGGGTGATCCCGTTCCCCGGGGGGCTGCCCGTGCGCTGCCCGAGCCTCCCGGGCCCCCCGCTGCCGCCCAGCTCGGCGCCGTCGGCCAGGTAGCCGAGGAAGAGGTTGGCGTCGGTGACGGTCGGCTCCTCGCCGCCCCGGCCGTAGGCGGCCGGGCCGGGGTCGGCGCCGGCCGACCGGGGGCCGACCCGCAGGGCGCCGCCCTCGTCCACCCAGGCGGTCGAGCCGCCGCCGGCGCTGACGGAATGCACGTCGACCATTGGCAGCTTGATCGGCACCCCAGCCACCACCGACTCGGTGGTGGTCTGCACGGTGCCGCCGAGCACGGGTGCCACGTCGGTCGAGGTGCCTCCCATGTCGAAGGTGAGGCAGTCGTGGTAGCCGGACAGCCCGGCCACGTAGGCGGCTCCGACCACCCCGCCTGCCGGCCCGGACAGCACGCAGCTGGCGGCATGGGCGGCTGCCGTGCCGACCTCGGTCACCCCGCCCGAGGACTGCATCACCAGCGGCGCCGGCAGCCCCTGCGCGGTCGCCTCGCCGGCCAACCGCTCGAGGTAGGCGGCCAGCCGTGGGGTCAGGTAGGCGTCGGCCACCGTGGTCGAGAAGCGCTCGTACTCCCGGAACTCGGGCAGCACCTCGGAGGAGAGCGACACCGCCACCCCGTCCAGTTCCGCCACCTCGCGCACGGCCTCGCCGACGCGGCGCTCGTGGCCGGGATGCAGGAAGGAGAAGAGCAGGCAGACCGCGACCGCCTCGACCTCGGCGTCGCGCACGCCGGCCACCGCGGCGGCCAGGCTCTCCTCGTCGAGCGGGAGGACCTCGCCGCCCGGGCCCATGCGCTCGGCCACCGTGAAGCGCAGCTCCCTGGGCACCAGCGGCGGCGGGCGGTCGCGGGTCAGGTCGTAGAGCGACGGCCGCTGCTGGCGCCCGATCTCGAGCACGTCGCGGAAGCCTTCGGTGGTGACCAGGGCGGTCCGGGCCCCACGCCGCTCGAGCAGCGCGTTGGTGGCCACCGTGGTGCCGTGGGCGAACGCGGCCACCCGGCCCGGGTCCACGCTGGCCGCCTCGACCGAGTGGAGCACCCCCTCGGCCTGGTTGCGGGGGGTCGACGGCACCTTGGCGGTGACGATCCTGCCGTCGACCAGGGCGACGAGGTCGGTGAAGGTACCTCCGACGTCGATCCCGAGGCGGACCTTGCTCATGGGCGCTCACTCTAGCCCATCGCCCGCCTGCTCCTACGTAGCCCGAACGTGTCACGCGAGACCGGGCCTTGCAGCCAGCGTGTCAGGCCGAGACGCCAAGGCCGCTACGTGCCAGCTCCTCCTCGGCCTCGACGATCTGGCGGTCGAGCTCCCGGGCCATGTGCGCCAGCAGGTCCCAGCCCTCGCCGGTCGCCTTCTGGACCCGCCGCCGCAGCCACCCCATGGCCGAGGCCTCGAGGGTGGCCAGCTCGCCGTCGATTGCGGCCAGCCGCTCTCTGGCCAAGTCGATCGTGCGCATGGTGCGCTCCAGCTCGGCCAGGGTGGTGGTGCCGACCACGGCGTCCGGGCTCCGCTCCCAGCTCTCCAGGAGGCGGCGCAGCGTGGTGACGTCGCCCTGCTCGTAGGCGTGGTTGGCCGCAACCATCAGGTTGGTGCGGCGCTCGCGCTCGGCGGGGTTGGCGGCGAGGTCGGGGTGGATGCTCCGCGCGAGCTTGCGGAACAGGCGCTTGGCCATCTCGTCGACGGTCGCGCGCCTGGGCCGCTCGGCCGGACCGCTGCGCTCACCGCGCACCCAGGCCCAGTTCTCACCGCGCTGCTCGTCCCGGCCGGAGCCCGCGGCCGGCGCCTCGTCCTCGTCTGCCGGGGACGGGGCGTCGGCGGCGCGCTCCGCCTCGAGCAGGTCGGTCAGCTCGTCCAGGTGCGCGTAGCGGGCACCGAGCGCGTACCGGTACTGGGCCTCGAACGCGGCCAGCTCTGCCTCGAACTCGGCCAGCACCAGCTCGCGCGCTGCCACCTCCACCTGCGCGATCTTGAGATCGAGCTGCTTGCGGGCAAGGAGCTCGGCTTCGGGGCCGTGACGCAGCTCGAGCGCGCCAGTGGTCTCTCCTCTTCCCATCCTGTCGGTCGCCATGGGCGGGATCATATCGGGATCCGGCGTTGTTCCCTGCGCGGGCGGTCCGCAGGCAGGACCCTCACACCGTGAGGTCGGGGGGACCAACTCCTCCGCACTGTAGACGACTTGCACGGCAACCCCGCCTGGCGGGCAGGAACAGGACCTCCACCCCCCCGCGTTTCGCCTGCGAAGGGCCCGGCCTCCAACGGGCAACCCCGCCTGGCGGGCAGGAACAGGACCTCCACCGGAGGCGTTCGAGGGGGCACGGCCGTACCCTGGCCGACGGCGAGACGAGCGAGAGGAACCGGCATGCCAGCCACCTGTACGCACCTCGACCAGATCCACGACGTGACCCCGAGCGGGAAGGGCTGCAAGGAGTGCCTGGAGACAGGCGACATCTGGGTGCACCTCCGCCTCTGCCGATCCTGCGGCCACGTCGGCTGCTGCGACTCCTCCAGGAACCGGCACGCGAGCCGGCACTGGCGGACCGACCACCACCCGGTGGTCCAGTCCTTCCAGCCCGGTGAGGACTGGCTTTGGTGCTACGAGGACGAGATGCTGGTCGAGCCGCGTTGACACCAGGGGGCTGGCATGGCTGAGCTGGGCAGGTGGGTGGGGTTCGCGCTCGGCCTGGTGCTCGTCGTCATGACGTTCTTCAGCGTGGTCGCGACCATCGTGCTGCCCAAGGGCGTCCGGTCGCCCATCGCCTACGCGGTCTGGCGGGCGACCCACCAGGTGTTCATGGCCGCGGCCGACCGGATCCGCGGCTACGAGGCCAAGGACCGGCTGCTCGGCCTGCTCGGCCCCGTCGCCCTGCTCGCCCTGCTCGCCACCTGGCTCCTGCTGGCCGTCCTCGGCTACGCGCTGCTGTTGCTGCCGCTGACCGGCGACAGCGTCCTGACCGCCTTCCGCCTGGCCGGGTCGTCGCTGTTCACCCTTGGCATCGCCTCCTCCCCCAGGGTGGGGGCCACGGTGGTGACGTTCTTCGCCGCCGCCAACGGCCTCGTCGTTGTCGCCCTCGAGATCGGCTACCTGCCGACCATCTACGGTTCCTACAACCGCCGCGAGACCCTGGTGAACATGCTGGAGAGCCGGGCAGGCGAGCCGGCCTGGGGCGCCGAGCTGCTCGCCCGCGAGCAGCTCATCGGCGGCCTCGACGCGCTCGGGTCCTTCTACAACGACTGGGAGCGCTGGGCCGCCGACCTCACCGAGTCCCACGTGAACTACCCCTGGCTGCTGTCGTTCCGGTCGCCCTACCCGCTCCGGTCGTGGGTGGTCAGCCTGCTCGCGGTGATGGACGCGGCCGCGCTCCAGCTCGCGCTCGCGCCGTCCACGGCGCCCTCGGCGGCCCGCCACTGCCTGCGCACCAGCTTCCTCGGGCTGCGCGCCCTGGCGGGCGTGTTCGGGTTCCGGGCGCCCACCGACCCCCGCCCCGACGACGGCATCACCCTCACCTACGAGGAGTTCGGCGACGCGGTCGACCGGCTCGAGGCCGTCGGGTTCCCGGTCGAGCGGCCGCGGGAGCAGGCCTGGCTGCACTTCCGCGGCTGGCGGGTGAACTACGAGGCGGCCGCCTACTTCCTCGCCGACCAGGTCGTGGCCGTGCCGGCGCCCTGGTCCGGCGAGCGCCGCAGCCTCCGGTCCGAGCTGCTCGAGCCGGTGCGGCCCCGACACCGCTCCCCCGACGACCCAGAGGGCCGGGCCGGCCTGCTCCCGCCCCGCCCTGGCCGCTCCCGCGCCGACGGCCAGCCGCCACGCTGAGACCCAGATCGCGGTCGTCACCGGCCCCCCGGACTTGTCAACCAGGCGATTTACAGGCCAGCCTCCCGGCATGACCACCACGGCCGGCATCTACGTGCGCATCTCCTACGTCCGGGACGGCTCCGTGCTCGGCGTCGACCGGCAGGAGCCGCCCTGCCGGGAGCTGGCCGCCCGCAGGGGCTGGACGGTCGCCGGGCCGGTCTACACCGACAACGACCTGTCCGCCTACTCCGGTAAGCGCCGGCCCGGCTATGAGCAGCTCCTCGCCGACGCGAAGGCCGGGAAGCTCGGCGCTGTCATCGCCTGGGACGCCGACCGGCTCACCCGCCAGCCGATCGAGAACGAAGGGTTGATCGAGCTGGCCGAGCGCTACGGCGTCCAGCTCGCCACCGTCACCGGCGAGTACGACCTCGCCACCCCGAGCGGCCGGCTGCACTTCCGCATCAAAGGCGCGATCGCCCGGCACGAGAGCGAGCACAAGGCCGAGCGGATCATCCTCTGGCACGGCCAGCGGGCCCAGGCCGGGCACTGGCACGGCGGGCGGCGTCCGTTCGGGTACCGCTACGTCAAGGGCGAGGGCCTGGTGCTCGACGACGCCGAGGCCGCCGCGATCGGAGACGCCGCCGTCCGGATCCTCCACGGCGGCAAGCTCACCGCCATCGCGCGGGACTGGCGCGCCCGCGGGCTCATGGCAACCGAGTCGGGCCGGCCCGTCACCGTCACCCGCGTCGACCGGATCAAGCGGAAGCTGGCCGCGCTCGACCTGCTCCGCGACGACCTCGCCGACTACGAGACGCGGGTCGCGGTTCGACGGCACGAAGCACCTCGACATCCGCTGGAAGGCGTGAGGCAGGGCGACTGGCGGGCGTGAGCGGGGCCGGGCTGTTACAGCGCGGTGGCCGTGAGTTCGCTGACGCTCTTGAAGTAGCGGGCGTGGGTCCGCTCGAGCGCCTTCCGGGACGGCGACGTGAGCACGACCACCTCGATCTCAGGATGCTCCCGCTCGGCGAGTTCCCGCTTGAGGCGTTCCCGGCGAGCGCGGGCGGCCTCGTCCTCGCTGAACTCGGTGAGCTCGCGCAGCTCACCGGTCGAGCGGTCGTAGACGACGAGGAAGAAGCTCATGGCGCGAGTGTACCGCGTGTACTGGCCCCGTGAAGACGCTCGAGGGTGGCTCGCAGCCTCCGCTCCCGCCCCTCGAGCTGCGCGCGCACGGCTGCCATCTCCTCATCCAGCTCGGGCTCCTCTCCCCGCGCCCTGAGCTCCTCGTCGAGGCGGTCGAGCTCCGCCAGGAGCACCTTGGCTCGCTCGACTTCATCGACGGCGCTCGAAAGCTGCATCAGCCCATCGACGAACTGCTGTCGTGTCAGCTCCCGGAGGCGCAGATCCGGCTCGGAGGGAGGCTCGCCATAGCGGATCTGCCGGCCCCAGGCGTCGGCGAGCCGCTCGACGATCTGGGCCCACAGGTCTTGCAGGCGCGTCCGTACCTGGATCTCGACCGGGCGACCCTGCACCCTGACGATGATGTGCACCGCCCGGTAGCCGAAGCTCGGCTCGATGCGCCGATCCTTGACCCGGTAGCTGTCGAAACGGGCTGTGATCCGCTCGACCAGGCGGTCCTGCTCCTCCCGGGTCATCTCGGCCACGACCCGGGCGCCGGCGATGTCCTGCATCTTGGACAACGGGAGCTCGGGCATGCGGCGTAGCTTGTCGACCAGCGTCCCGACCGTCTTCGGCCGGCCTCCTGGCTCAAGGTCCAGGTCCGCGAGGACGCGGGTGACCTCATCGAGCGCGCCCGCGTATAGCTCCCCGACCTGGCCGAGCAGCTCGAGATCCTCGGCGGTCGGGTCCGAGATGCGGAGCCGGTCCCCGAGGCGGTCGAGCTGCCTGTTCGAGAGCTGGGTCATCGCCAGGGCGAGGCACGCAGAGGCATCGTGCGCGAGACGATACCTCCTGGCCGACACACCAGCTCGGACCGCCGAGCCGGCACCTTAGTGGCGCATGCCCGCCGGGTAGGGGGACGCGCCCGGCGGCGCCTTGCCTGGTCCCGGGCCAGCCCTACCCGCCTTGCGCGGCCCGCCGGCACGCCGCCTCCGCGTCCTGTGCCCGGCCGGCCGCATCCCAGGCGCGGTCGGCGGCGTCCTGGTCCGCCTGGGTCGCGGCCTCCCTGGTGGAGCGGTCCACCGCCGTTGCCGGTGTAGGCAGCCCAATGGGGCGTGGCGATGGCGACGCGCACGCCGAGCAGCCCGGCGAGAACGACGGTGACGAGCATGATGCGCTTCAACGTGGCGCTCCTGGGCCGGCGGCCGGGCCGGGCTACTGGTGAACGTCCAGGACGGTGACCAGCGTGTCGGGGCCCGCCTGGGCGATACGGGCGGCAACGAACGCGGTCCAGCCCTCCATCTGCTTCTCAGCGTCGATGCGCAGCTCCTCCAGGCTGTCGAAGCCGGCCCGGCGGCACGTGGCCCGCGCCCATTCGCTGTCGGGGTCCATCCCGGCCTCGGACGCACCGGCGATGAGCGACGCCACCATCCCGGCCGCCTGCGCGTCCTGCGGCGGCTCGTGCCACTCCCCATGGTCGACGAGCAGGGCGGGGGAGCGGACCTCTCCGCTCGTCCGCTCCCATTCCACGTCGCGGGCGAGGGCCTGGTCGACGCCGGGGCCCTGCTTGGTGCCGCGCTGCATGGTGGGGCCCCAGGTGGCCATGCGCGCCTCGATGGAGGAGATGGCGTCGCCGTAGACCCGGCCGCTGGTCGCACCGGCCTTGAGGATGATGTTGCCGGTGTAGCGCCCGCCGATGGCGTGCCAGTCCACCGAGCGGCCATCGCCGCTGTCGCGGGCGACCTGCCCTTCGGGGTCGGGGCCGAGCACCAGGGTGCAGTAGTGCATGCCGGTATCCTTCCGCTGTCGCTTGTACTTGCCGCCCCGTGCCATGCCCGGCCGGGGCGGCGCTGCATCATGGCATGACGCTCTCGGACCGGGCGGGCCGCGGGTCCGCGGCCGGCTCACCGCGCGACCGGAGGCGCCTCCGGGGGCTGGAGGAGACCTGGTCGCGCAACCTGCTGAGCTTCATGGTCACGCCACTCCGGGAGATCGAGTTCGTCGCCGGGGTGGCCCTGTTCGGGCTGCTGAAGCTCGTCATGGGCGTGGGCGTGGGCGTGGGCGTGGGCGCGCTCACCGCGCTGGTGTTCTACGGGTTCGACGTGACCAGCCTCGGCCTCGGGTTGGTGCCGATCTCGGCCGTGCTGCTGGTGGCCGGCTGGGCGGTGTCGCTGTTCGTGATGGGGCTCGTGCTCCGTTTCGGCAACGGGGCCGGGGCGTTCGCCTGGGGCATCTTCTTCGTGGTGATGCCATTGTCTGGCGTTCTACCCGCTGAGCGCGCTGCCCGCGTTCCTCCGGCCGGTGAGGTGCTGCTCCCCACCACCCACGCGTTCGCGGCGGGCCGGGCACTGGTCGACGGGCGCGGCATGGACTGGGGCGCGCTGGGCCTCGCCGCCCTGACCACCGTGCTCGTCTCCGCCGCCCCCCTGACCTTCCTGGTCTGGATGCTCCGCCTGTTCCGCCGCCGCGGCTACATCACGCGCTACACAGAGGCAGAACCGACCGGACCTCTAGCCGGCTGGATCAGACCAGGCGGCGGTCGGTGGCCCAGCGGGTCAGCTCGTGGCGGCTGGAGAGCTGGAGCTTTCGCAGGACCGAGGAGACGTGGGTCTCCACCGTCTTCACCGACAGGTGCAGCCGGCGGGCCACCTCCTTGTAGGTGTAGCCCCTGGCGATGTGCCGCAGGACCTCCTGCTCCCTGGTGGTGAGCTGGTCCAGCTCGGGGTCGACCGGTCCGTCGAGCCGTCCCCGGAAGGCGTCGAGCACGAACCCGGCGAGGCGAGGAGAGAAGACCGCGTCGCCGTCGCGGACCCGGCGGATGGCGGCGGCCAGGTCGGCCGGGGAGATTGACTTGGTCACATAGCCGCGCGCGCCGGCCCGGATCACCGCGATCACGTCCTCGGCCGCGTCCGACACCGACAGGGCGAGGAAGCGGACCTCCGGACGGGTGCGGTGGACCGCCTCGATCACCGACCGCCCGCCACCCCCGGGAAGGTGCACGTCGAGCAGGACGACGTCCGGCTCGGTCCGCCGGATTCCCTCGACCGCGGCCTCCGCGTCGCCGCCGTCTCCCACGATCTCGAACTCCGCGCCGAGCTCGGCGCGCAGGCCGGAGAGGAAGAAGCGGTGGTCGTCGACGAGGAAGACCCGCGTACGGGACGCGCCCTGGCCAGCCGCCGCGCCCTCGCCTGCTGGCCCCGGAGCCCCGACCGCCTGATCTCTGCCCTGATTCACCGGGGTACTCCCTCGATCCACCGGGGCACCCCTCGGGGGTTGCCCGGACCTCTCCGGGGGTTCCCCGGACCCCGCGGGGGGTTGCCCGGACCCCTCCGGCTCATGCGGCCTCCCTGGGGACGCGCAGGTGGACTTCGGTGCCCTCCCCGGGCTCGCTGGTGATGACAGCGGTGCCGCCGTGCCGGCGCATGCGGCCGCGGATCGACTCGGCGATGCCGCGCCGGTCCTCGGGCACGGCGTCGGGGTCGAAGCCCTTGCCTTGGTCTCGGACGAACGCGGTGATCGCGTCCGGCTCGGCCTCCACGTAAACGGAGACGAGCTGCGCGCCCGAGTGCCTGGCCGCGTTGATGGCAGCCTCCTGGCAGGCGTGGACGATGGCCCACGCCCGCTCGTCCATCGGGTCGTCGCCCACCACCACGACGTCGACCACGACGTTGTGGAGCTGCTCGACCCGGGCCGCCACCGCCTCCACCGCGGCGCTCAGGCGCTCCTCGCCGGCCGGCAAGTCCCGCCCGTAGAGCCAGGTCCGCAGCTCGCGCTCCTGGCGGCGGGCCAGGGTGGCGACCTCGGGGGACGCATCGGCCCGCTGGATCAGCGCCAGCGTGTGCAGCACCGAGTCGTGAAGGTGGGCGGCCATCTCCGCCCGCTCCTCGGAGCGGATGCGCTCGCGTCGCTCGTCGGTGACCTGGCGGGCCAGCCGGGCCATCCATGGCCCGAAGATCAGCGCGATCCCGGCGGCCGTGACCACCACCGAGAGCGCAACGTAGCCTACCGCGGCCAGCGTCAGGGCATCGTTGGCGGCCAGGAAGACGGCCATGCCGCTGAAGACCAGCAGGCCGCCGAACACGATCCGGGGGAGCGACACACGGCCGGTGAACAGCGCCTCGAAGGGGTTGCCCGGGATGCGGTAGCCGACGATCGCCCACCGGGCCCGGTCGGTCGAGTCGCTGCGAGCCCAGATCACGGTGAACCCGGCCGCGCCCAGTGCGACCGGCCAGACCAGTGCGTCGCCAAACCACAGGCCGGCCTCGCGGAGCAGGAGCAGCAGCCCGAGCACGATGCACCCGAGGGCGACCGTCTGCCTGAGCGTCGGCTCGCGGCGTACCGGCGCCGCGAGCCGCTCACCTTCGGGCTCGTGGCTGAGCGCCCAGCCGGCCAGGTAGAGGGCGACGCCCGCACCGCCGGCCAGGGTGAGCACCACCAGCGCGGTCCGGACCAGCACCGGGTCGATGCCCAGCCGCTCGCCGAGGCCGGCGGCGACACCGGTCATCACCCGGTTGGTGGCGCTGCGCCGGAAGGCCCAGGCGCCGCGACGGCGGTGCGGCGCGTCGCCCCGGCTCGCGTCCTGGTCGGGGCTGTCTCCGTTGGCGACGCCCAGGGTCGGTGACGAATTCCGGCTGATCGTGCCCCTCCTCCGGTGGTGCCAGGGGGCTGGTGGCGGCGCGGACCGCGCCGTTCCTGCCTGATGATGTTCTCACGGGGTCTTCCCCGGGACTATCGGTGATGACCCCCATCGACGTTGCCGCGGGTCCGGGATGCTCTGGGGACATCCCCGATGGTACCGGCCCGCGTGGAGGCGGAAGCTCTCCTCGTGGATCACCGCACGGCCCGAGCCGTGCGTCAGGCAGCAGCGAGGATGAGGCGATGAGCGAAGACGACACCGTGACCGGGCGGAGCGCCGGTCCGCAACCACAGCCCAGCGGTTCCCCCGCCACCGAGATCCGCGAGCCACCGCCGGGCGAGCTGCCGCCGGGCGAGCTGCCGCCGGCCGAGCCACCACCGGGCGAGCTGCCGCCGGCCGAGCCACCACCGGGCGAGCTGCCGCCGGCCGAGCCACCACCGGGCGAGCTGCCGCCGGCCGAGCCACCACCGGGCGGGCCGCCGCCGGCCGGGTGGGGCCTGTCCCCTGGCGGGGGAGCCGCGCGACCGGGCCAGCCGCGGCGCCTCACCCGCCGGACCGACGGGCAGATACTCGGTGGGGTGGCAAACGGGCTCGGCTCCTACTTCGGCATCGACCCGCTGCTGTTCCGGGTCGGGTTCGTGGTGCTCGCCCTGGCCGGAGGCATCGGCCTGGCGCTGTACGCGGCGCTCTGGTTGCTCGTGCCTCCCACGACCGGTGCCGAGTCGGTCGGTCCGACCGTGTTCCGCCGGCCGACCGCCCGAGCCTGGATCGGCGCCGCCCTGCTCGGTGTGGCCGCCCTCATGCTGGCTGACGCGGTCGGCTTCCAGCGTCCGAGCATCATCTGGGCCCTGGCCCTGATCGCGATCGGGGTGTTGCTGTTCCGTCAGGAGGCAGCCGGAGGGCCACCTCCCGGAAGACCGACCGGACCGGCTGGCGCCGGCCAGGCCGGCCCCGCCGGCGGGCCGCCGGCCGGGTGGGGCGCCCCACCCCCAGCCGGGTGGGGCGCCCCGTCCCCGGCCGCGTGGGGCGGGGGAGCGGCCTCGACCGGGTGGGCGCCCCTGCCGCCGGCCGGCCCTCGCCCATCTCCGGCCACGTGGGGCGCGCCGCCCCCGGGCGGCTGGGGCCGGCAGCCGGGGTCGGTCCTGGGTCTGCTGACCCTTGCGGTGGCGGTGCTGGCAGTCGGGATGGCTGCCCTGCTCGACAACCTCGGGCTGGTCGAGATGACCATGGGCCGGTCGTTCGCGCTGTTCCTCGTGGTGATCGGCCTCGGCCTCGTGGTGGGCGCCTGGCGGGGCCGGTCGGTTGGTCTGGTGGTCCTGGGGCTGCTGCTCGTGCCGACCGTGGCCGCGGCCAGCCTCGCCGATGTGCCGTTCCGCGGGGGGGTCGGCGAGCGCTGGTACATGCCCCGGTCGACGGCCGAGGTCCGCCCGCTCTATGAGCTCGGGTTCGGCAAGCTGGTCGTCGACCTCCGCGACGTGCGCTTCGGTCAGGGCCCGACCCGGATCCGGGCCAGCGTCGGCATGGGGGAGGTGGTCGTCTACGTCCCCCGAGATGTGCCTGTAGAGGCCCACGGCCGGGCCAGCGCCGGCCAGGTGGACCTCTTCGGCCGCGTGGAGAATGGCGTCCAGGTCGAGTCGTCCCAGACGTCGACCGGCTCGGAGCGGATCGGGCGGCTCACCCTCGACCTCAGCGCCGGCTACGGTGCCGTTCAGGTAGTCCGGTGGCCGCCGCCGGAGCCGCCCGAACCCAAGATCCCTGCACCGCTCGAACCCAGAATCCCTGCGCAGGAGGTTGGCTGATGCGACGGCATGCACTCGACCCGTTCTCGCTGGTAGCGGGGCTTGCGTTCACCGGGATCGGGCTGGTGTTCCTGCTCGGGAACGCCGAGCTCACGGTGCGCCTCCGATGGGCGTGGCCGATCTTGCTGGTGAGCCTCGGCCTCGGAGCGCTTCTCAAGCTGGCCCTCCCGGGCGAGCGCCGGGAGGCCGCGGCGCCAGCCGGCCTCTCGGACACCGCGACGGCCGAGCCCTGGCGCCCCACCGAGCCGCTCGCTGCGGACACGGCGGCGCACGGGGACGACCTGCTCACGGAGCCCGGTGAGGATCCCGAAGCCCGGACCGGGGTGCTCCCTGACGTTGCCGAGGGCCCTGATCCCCGGACCGGGGTGCTCCCTGACGTTGCCGAGGGCCCTGATCCCCGGACCGGGGTGCTCCCTGACGTTGCCGAGGGCCCGAATGCCCGGACCGGGGTGCTCTGGGAATCCGGGCCGCCGGAAGAGCCGGGCACCGAGCCGCGCGCCGGTGGTGGTGGCGGCTCACGCTGAGGCCGCACCGGCTCACCTATCCTGCAGAGCATTTCCGAGAAACTGGCCCCGGCAATTATCCCGATGAGGTCGGCCAGCGGGCTGGGCACCTGCAGCGCTCTTTATACGCCGTACGCCGCCGCCGACGCTGATTTTACTTCTAGGGTGGTTGATCTGCTTTCTGACCACGACGATGCGTTTCTGGCCGCGTACGTCGAAGACGAGACGACAGTTTCGTACTGCCAACTCCGCGGCGAGCTTGCAGCGCAGACCAAGCAGGCGCTGGTGCATCCGGTGTTCTTCGGCTCGGCAATCACGGGCGCGGGCGTGGATTCGCTGATCGCCGGCATCAAAGAGTTGCTGCCTGCGGCCGAAGGCGATGTCGATGGCCCCGTTTCGGGCACCGTTTTCAAGGTCGAACGCGGTCCGGCCGGGGAGAAGATCGCGTACGTTCGTATGTTCTCGGGAACAGTACGAACGCGAGATCGGCTGCAATTCCGCCGGGATAACGAGGGGAAGGTCACCGCGATCAGCGTTTTCGACCGCGGCTCGGCCATCCAGCGTGCGTCGGTCGCCGCAGGGCAGATTGGAAAGCTCTGGGGTCTCGGCGATATCCAGATCGGCGACACGCTCGGCATATCGCAAACGACCTCGGAGCGCCACTATTTCGCCCCGCCGACACTGGAAACGGTCGTCGTTCCCTGCCGCCCCGCCGACAAAGGTACGCTACACGTTGCGCTCGCCCAGCTCGCCGAGCAGGACCCGCTGATCAACCTGCGGCAGGACGAAATTCGGCAAGAAATCTCCGTCTCGCTCTACGGTGAGGTGCAGAAAGAGGTCATCCAGGCAACGCTGGCGAACGAATTCGGCGTTGACGTCACATTCCGCGAGACAACGACAATCTGCATTGAACGGCCGGTCGGCACCGGTGCAGCCGTCGAGACAATCGGCAAGGAGCCCAATCCGTTTCTCGGAACCGTCGGGCTGCGCATCGAGCCGGCTCCGATCAACACCGGCGTGGAATTCCGGCTGGAGGTCGAACTCGGGTCGATGCCGCTCGCGTTCCTCAAGGCAGTCGAGGAAACCGTGAAAGAAACGCTGCACCAAGGGATCTACGGATGGCAGGTCACCGACTGTACGGTCACCATGACGCATTCCGGCTATTGGGCGCGGCAGAGCCACGCCCATGGCACCTTTGATCGCAGCATGTCGAGCACTGCTGGGGACTTCCGTAACCTGACGCCGCTGGTTTTGATGAGCGCGCTGAAGCAGGCCGGCACCAGGGTGTACGAGCCGATGCACCGCTTCCACCTCGACGTCCCGGCAGACACGTTCGGACCGGTACTGCCCGTACTGGCACGGCTGCGTGCCGTTCCGCAAACACCGGCAATGCGGGGTTCGTCGTACATGCTGGAGGGTGAGATTCCGGCGGCTCGGGTGCACGAGCTGCAGCAACAGCTGCCGGCGCTGACTCGCGGCGAGGGCGTGCTGGAATGCGCCTTCGACCACTACCAACCGGTCCGCGGCATGATCCCGACCCGGCCGCGGACGGACCACAATCCGCTCAACCGCAAGGAATACCTGCTGCACGTCGTGCGGCGGGTCTAGCGTCCCGTTGCCAAGCTTAGGAGGGCCGTGTGTTCGTATCGGCGCTCAAGCCGGTGTTCGGAATCCGGGAGTATCGCCGGTACGCGGTGCTGCTGCTCTTCGCCGGGATGGCCGGCTCGGTCGGGTCCCCGTTGGTGCCGCTGTACCTCCGTCAGGAGTTGCACGCGACCTCAGCCAGATCGGCATCATCACCGCCGGGAGCCTGGTGGGAGCGGTCGCCGGCCTGCCGGTGGGACGACTGTCGGACCGGATGCGGTCGCGCACCCCGCTGATGTGCGGCCTGGCGGCCTGAATGGCCCTGGGGGTGGGTGCTTCTGGGCCTGACCACGAGCTTCTGGCAGGCCGTCGTGGTCTACACGCTGTTCACCTCGGGGCCCAGCAGCGTCCTGGACGCGCAGATCTTTGCCGCGCTCGCCGAGGCCATGGCCCGCCGGGACGAGCCCAACCCGTCCACGGTGAACTCGACGCTGCGGGGCGGGTTGTCCTTCATCAGGCGGGTGCTGGCGTCCTGTCTCGCGGTCGGGGTGCTGGCCGATGTGCTGATGGCGACCAGCACCCAGCTGTGGCAGGTGTGGGTGGCCCATGGCCTGCATCTCGTCCAGTTCGTCGCGGCCGTCATCCTGGTCCTCAGCTACATGCAGGGGCCTAGCGCCGGGCAGGGCCGGGCTGGCGTCGTCGGCGTACTTCAGCGCCCACATCGCTGCCAATCCGGTTGCCGGAGCGATCGGCGCGGCCTCGATCGGCGCCCTGGGACTTCCCGGGGTCTTCTGGGCGCCGGCGGGCCTGGGCACGGTGTGCCTTGTCGCCTTCGTAGCGGTGGCGATGAGAGGCCGCCACCCTGGTAGTCGGCCGGGAAACGAACAGCTCACTCAGCCCGCCCGCGCAAGCACTGTCGAGTGATCGGTACGCGCTGGCGCCGCCTGACCCCGGGGCAGCAAGCCCTGCTGGTCCTCGCCCACCTGCGTTGTGGCGACACCTATTCCCGGTTGGCCGTCGGCCTCCGCATCGGCCTGGTCACCGCCCATCGCCACATATGCGAGGCCGTCGACCTGCTCGCCGCCCGCGCCCCGAGCCTGGAGCAGGCTGCCGCCGTGGCAGCGACCAAGGTCTATGTGATCCTTGACGGCACCCTGCTGCCGATCGACCGGGTGGCCGCCGACCGGCCCTTCTCTTCCGGGAAACACAAGCGGCACGGGGTGAATGTGCAGGTCATCGCCAATCCACTAGGGCGGTTGCTGTGGGTCTCGCCGGCGTTGCCCGGCGCGGTCCACGACATCAAGGCCGCCCGGACGCACGCCGTGATCAGCACGCTGTCCGAGGTCGATGCGCAGGTCTTCGCCGACAAGGGCTACCGCGGGGCCCGCGGTACGGTCCGCACACCGATCTGGGGCCGGGACCTGCCGGAGAGGCCGAAGCTGATCAACATCACCGACGCGAAGATCCGTGCCGTTGGCGAGCTGGGTACCCCCCCTCTGGGGGAGCGGTGGCCGCGCTCAAGCAGTGGCGGCTGCTGCGGAAGCTGCGGTGCAGCACCAACCGCATCACCGCAGCCGTCCAGGCCGTGCTGACCTTGAATCACGCCCGGTCAACGTGAGGTTCGAAAAGGCTCACTGCCATCCAATCGCGGCATCGGTGCCCGCCGCGACCCGCAACCCGGTGAACCTTCCCGGTCACAGCACTGGCCGAGCTCCAGCGTCGCACCACGGTCGTCTCGGTTGCCCAGAATTTCAAGCGGCTTGGCGGGCGTACCGGCGCTGGCCCGCGAAGTCGTGCGGCTCAACCGGCGCACCTACTCCCCGGTACTGCGCCAAGCCGACATCCCCCAAGTCCCGGTCCCCTGGTGGGGCGGACGCACACTCCGCTTCGAGTTCGACTGAGCATCGACCGACCACCCCGAACTGGGGGCGAATCCGCTGCGCGAGAATCCGCGTTAGTGTACCCGGGCGCCGTTGGAGTGACGCACAGTCACCGGTCGACCAGGATCACCTCGTACTGGTCGGCGGTGGGCGGGATGCCCGTGTCGAACTTGGCGTTGACCACCGCGAGTCGACTGCCATGGCGGGCCGCGGTGGTCGGCACCTGGAACAGGTCGCTGGTGATGACCTTCTCGACCACACCGGAAGTGAGGTGCGGGCGCAGCCGGATGCTGGTCACCTGGTTGGTGTTCTGCACCGCCCACAGCCGCCCGGCCTCCAGCACGATACCGTCGACATTGGGCACGCTGACCCCGGCGATGGCCGCGCTGGCGCCGGTGGCCGGATCCACCGTGTAGAGCTGGCCGTTGGCGGAGTGCGCCACGATCAGGGTCGTGCCGCTGGGCGTGGCCTGGATGCCGTTCAGGTTGAACTCCCCGCTGGTGTCTGCCGCCGGGCCGCTGAGCGTAAGCGTGCCGAACGGCCCCGGGACCCCGGCCCGGCCGACCGGCACGAAGTAGAGCCTGGCCTGCAGGGAGTCGGTGAACCAGGCGCCACGTTGGGTGACCGCCACGTCGTTGACGACCGTGGTGGCCGGGTCGCCGAGCTGGTAGGTGGCCACGGTGGCACCGGTACCGGTGTCGTACACGTAGGCCTGCCCGGTGAAGCCACCGGCGACAAACAGCAGGCCGTGGGCGACGTCGGCCGCCATGCCCACGGCCATGCGGCCGTCGGGCGCGTCGATGAACAGTTCGGCGGTGCCGCGCTGGAAGTCGCCGCGGAAGATGTCGCCGCGGAAGAGGTCTCCGGCGTAGAAGGTGGCGCCGCGACCGGCAGCGATGCCCTCGGCCGAGCTGGCGCCCGGCAGGACGATGACCTCGGCTGGTCGGGCCGCGGCGGCCGGCGCGGCCAACGTGGTCACCAGGGCAAGCAGCAGGAGCGGCACGGCCGACCGCCGGGCCCGGGCCAGTTGCGAACCACGCTTGGCAGTCGTGTGCATCCAACACCCTCCCGTTCCGGGGCTCAGCGGGCAAGCTCCGGTCAGTATGGCCGCCACCGAGGCAGAATAGCCACAATGACCTCGCGACAGTGGATCAGTCCGTCATCGGCTCCCTACCTACCAAGCCGGCCCAAACGAGAGATGGATGACCGCGTGGGTGGCGAGCATGACCAGCAGTGCAAGGCCGCCGAGCGCGGAGCCGCGGTCGGCCGCCGGCCGGCGGCCGGCGGCCGGCGGCCGGCGGCCGGCGGCCGGCGGTCGGCAAGGGCGGTCGGCAAGGGCGGTCGGCAAGGTAGTTAACGTCACTTGCTGAACACCAGCGCAAGTTCAACAGAGAGCGCCTTGCCGATCGCGGGTAGCCAGCCGGCCAGGCACGCTGCGCCGCGGCGGTGATGAGGCGCGAGCGCGGAGATCGTCACACCTGTGAGTCGTAGCGCGAATCTAGTAGATTGTCCGGAGACCGGCACATCATCCTCCAGGCAGACCGGGCTCGATCGCGGCGCTGGCGCCAAGGGCAAGGAGGCGGCCGAGCATGCGCGACCATGGAAAGGGCCGGTGCCTTCTGGCCATGCGCGGAGCCGAGGGCTGATGGACACCGGGCAGGTCGCCGCTCTCCTTGGCCGGACCGAGCTGTTCGGCAGGCTGGGCGAGGCGGCCCTGTCCGCACTGGCGGAGCGGACCACCCATCGGACCTTTCACAAGGGTGCCGTGGTGTTCGTGCAGGAGGAGCTGGGCGACCGCATGTTCGTGGTCGCCGAGGGGTCCGTCCGGCTGCTGATCCACTCCCACGACGGGGAGGTCATCGAGCTGGTCCGGCGAACGCCTCCGGAGGTCTTCGGCGAGTTGGCGGTCCTGGACGGCGGGCCGCGCTCGGCCACGGCAGAGGCGACCCAGCGGACCCGCCTCGTTGTGGTGACCCGCAGGGACCTGATCGACCTCCTCCGTTCCGAGCAGGTCCTGGTCGATGCGCTGCTGTACTCGATCGGCGCGCTCGTCCGCCGGGCCAACCGCCAGACGGCCGATCTCGCCTTCCTCACCGTGGCCGACCGGGTCGCGGGCAGGCTTCTGGACCTGGCCGGCTGGCAGGACGAGGAGACCGCGCCCGAGCGGCTGCAACCGGTCCAAGTGACCCAGACCGACCTCGCGCAGATGGTCAGCGGGACCCGCCAGACGGTGAACAAGGTGCTTGGAAACTTCGAGAGCCGGGGGCTCATCCGCGTCGCGGGCCAGACGATCGTGCTGGTGCACCCGCAGCAGCTGCACCGCCTCGCTGGGAGATGACCACACAAACTGTCGCCTACATGACAGCCGTGGTCCCGACCGGGGCGGAGAGTACGGCAGGGATGTCCGCACACTGGCTTGGGCTCACTGGCGAGCCGAAGTAGCGTCCACGCGACATGTGGGGCGGTGCCGCTGCGGCAGTGGTTTCCTCAGCACTTCCAAGGGCCATCCTTCACTCGGCGGTCAGGCCGGCCGGTTTCATGTGCAACCAGACCCTTTCCACCCGGAGCCCTTGCTCGGGAGCCTTTTTGCCCGGAGCCTTTTGCCCAAGGAGATGGCCGGAAGATGCTCGAGCCTCACGACGGACCAAAGCCACCCGACCTCGCTGGCCGCCGTGCGGTGGTCACCGGTGCCGCCTCCGGCATCGGTTGTGCGATCGCCTACCGACTGGCGCGCGCCGGCGCTCGGGTAATCGCCGTCGACAAGGACAAGGAGGGACTCACCGACGCGTTCCAGGATGCCAGGTTCGCCGGACTGGACTGCATGACCGTTCCCGGCGACCTCGCCAGTCCCGATGTCAGGCTGCTGGCCGACGAACTGCTGGCCGATGGTCCGGTCGAGCTGATCGTCAACAACGTCGGCATCTGCACGGGCACGGGGTTCTTCGAGACCACCGAAGAGGATGTCCGTCGGGTCCTGGACACCAACCTCATCGGGCCCTGGTTCTTCACCAAGCGGCTGGTCGAGCGGCTGGTCGAGGAAGGGCAGTCCGGCTCGGTGCTGTTCGTGTCCTCCCTGCATGACCACGTCCCCGTGGGACGGCCGCAGTACAGCACGAGCAAGGCGGCGGTGGCCATGTTCGCCCGCGAGCTCGCCCTGGAACTGGCCCCCTACGACATCCGTGTCAACGCGCTCTCACCCGGGTGGATCAAGACCGACACCCAGACCAAGGCGGAGCTGCCATGCCGCTCGCTCAATCCGAGCGTGGTCCCGGCGAACCGGGCCGGGCAGCCGGACGACGTGGCCAAGCAGGCCGTCGTCCTGCTCAGCGATGCATGGTCGAACTACCTCACCGGCGTGAACCTGCCCGTGGACGGGGGCCTCGGGCTGCACACCTGGCAGACACCTCCCCCAGCGAAGAACGGGTTGACGCTCGTCCAGCCCTGAGCCCGTACGCACTCCCGTCGCTGCGGGCGATCGGACGCCTCGTCGGCCGGAGAAAGGCCTGCGCGTGGACATCCATGACGTCGCCGTGGTGCTGTCGAAGACGCAACTCTTCGGGGCGCTCGATGCGCGGTCCTGCGCAGAGCTTGCCGGGCGGGCCAGCGTGCGGGTCTACGGCAAGGACATGATCATCTTCGCGCAGGACGACGACAGAAGCGACCACCTGTTCGTGGTCGCCGAAGGCTCGGTCCGGCTCCTGATCCGCTCCCCGCACGGCGAGGCCATGGAGTTGGCCCGCCGCTGGCCACCCGACGTCTTCGGAGAGCTGGCGCTGCTGGACGGCGGCCCGCGCTCCGCCTCGGCAGAGGCGGCCGAGCGAACCGTCCTGATCGCGATCTCCCGCATCGAGCTCATCCGGTTCATGCGGTCGCACGAAGGGGTCCTCGACGCCCTGCTCCGGTCACTCGGCAGCCTCGTCCGCCGGGCGAACGAGCAGTCCACCGACCTCGTCTTCCTGAACCTGCCGGCGCGGGTGGCCAAGAAGCTGCTCGAGCTGGCGCACAGGAATCGGGCGACCCCCGCCGACGCACTCCGGCTGAGGGTCAGCCAGGCAGACCTGGCACAGATGGTCGGCGGCGCCAGGCAGACCGTGAACCAGGTGCTGCGGGCCTTCGAGCGCCGGAGGCTGATCCGGGTGTCGCACCGGACTGTCGAGGTCCTCGACGAGGACGAGCTGCGCCGGGAGGCTGGGTGGGACGACGACCCACCCGGCCTCGCCCGGGGCCCGGCCTGGATGGTCCACGACGCGAGGGTGACGCGGAAGGCAGCCTCGTGCTCATCAGGGCTGCCAGCCAAGCGCCTGACACCTTCCTGAGGCGGCAGCCGCTCGGCTCCAGGCCCCATCCGGATTGTACGGCTGGTGGAGCATGAGTTGGATGGCCTAGATCCATCTGCTTGTCTGACTTAGACTGGGCTCGACCCTGTCGTCGTTCCTCTGGTCGTCCATCTCACCCCAAGCTCGGCAGGGGGCCGGCAGCGCGTGCTAGTCCCTCACAGCGCCGTCATCACGCTCAGGCGAGCCACACCGTTGGCGCGACGCGCACCCTCGAGCGGACGCGGGCCGAGCCCGTGGGCATCGTCGCCTGCGGTAGGAGCACACCGGACTTCCCGGCAGCACCGGTTGACCGAGTGCTCTCGCCAAGAAAAGGAGACTGCCACAGCATGCTCAACCCTCACGGCTTAGGTCCCCCGCCCGCCGATCTGGCCGGGCGCCGTGCGGTCGTCACCGGAGCCGCATCCGGCATCGGGTTCGCGATCGCCAACCGGCTCGCGGAGGCAAATGCCGCGGTGATTGCCGTTGACAAGGACAAGGAACGGCTGGAGAAGAAGTTCGACAAGGCGCGGCTCGGCGGGTCGAGGGTCGAGACGGTCCACGGCGACCTCTCTCACCCAGACCCCACGTTGTTGGCCGACGACCTGCTGGCGAACGGCCCGATCGAGCTGATCGTCAACAACGTCGGCATGTGTACGGGCAAGGGGTGGTTCGAGACCACCGAGGAGGACCTGCAGCTGGTCTTCCAGACCAACCTTTTCGGTCCGTGGTTCTTTACCAGGCGGCTGGTCGAGCGGCTGATCGAGGAAGAGCGGCCCGGCTCGGTGCTCTTCGTGTCCTCCCTGCACGACCACGTGCCCGTGCGCCGGCCGCAGTACAGCACCAGCAAGGCGGCGGTGACCATGCTCGCCCGCGAGCTCGCCTTGGAGTTGGTCCACTACCGGATTCGCGTCAACGCGGTCTCACCCGGCTGGATCAGGACCGATACCCGGACTGAGGCTGAGCTGCAGCACTCCCCAACGGATGCGAGCTTCGTCCCGATGGGGCGTGCGGGCCAGCCAGACGACGTGGCGAAGCAGGCCCTCGTCTTGCTCAGCGATGCGTGGTCGGGCTACGTGACGGGTACGAACGTCTTCGTAGACGGCGGTCTCGCGCTGCACACCTGGCGGTGAGGCCGGCGCGACTCGCACTCCAGGGCCTGAGGCCCGATACTCTCTCCCGTCGCCCGGGCGGATGCCTGGCCGAACCGGAGGAACTCCTGCGCATGGACACCCACGACGTCGCCATGGTGCTGTCGAAGACGCAGCTCTTCGGGGCGCTCGATGCGCAGTCGTGCTCGGAGCTTGCCGGGCGGGCTTGCGTGCGCGCCTACGGCAAGGATGAGGTCATCTTCACGCAGGACCAGGATGCCGGCAGGCACCTGTACGTGGTGGCCGAGGGTTCGGTCCGGCTCCTGATCCGCTCCCTGCAGGGCGACGCCGTGGAGCTGGCCCGCCGCTGGCCACCTGACGTGTTCGGCGAGCTGGCGCTGCTGGATGGCGGCTCGCGTTCCGCATCGGCTGAGGCGGCCGAGCCGACCACCCTGATCGCCGTCAGCCGCGGGGAGTTGCTCCGGTTCATGCGGTCCCACGAAGGGGTCCTCGACGCGCTGCTCCGATCGCTGGGTGACCTCGTCCGCCGGGCGAACGAGCAGTCCACCGACCTGGTCTTCTTACCCCTGGCGGCACGGGTGGCCAAGAAGCTGCTGGAGTTGGCACCCAGTAGCCGGTCGATCCCCGGTAATGCGCGCCAGCCGGGGATCACCCAGGCCGACCTGGCACAGATGGTGGGTGGTGCCAGGCAGACCGTGAACCAGGTGCTGCGGGCCTTCGAGCGCCGGGAATGGATCCGGGTCTCTCCCCGGGCCATCGAGGTTCTCGACATGGATCAGCTGCAGCGCGAAGCGGAGGGGTAGCCCACAGCTCGTCCGTCCGCGACCGGGGCGGGTCTCGGGCCATCATGGGCGAGCGTGGGCGCCCGGGGCAGTAGCTCGGAGACTGAGATTCGCGTCAGCCAGCCGAGACGGGTTCGTTGTCAGCTAGCTGACAGCGGCGTGGTTGGGTGAGGAACAAGATCCGCCGGGGAGCGACTCGAATCCATCGTGCTCGCAGTCCCGGGGAGTATCCCGTCGCGCGGTGCTGCGACTCGCGGGAACGAGATACTTTGGGTATATCAGTTTGCGGGTGCATTTCCGAGTTTCTAGGTGGATCGACGAAGCGAGACTCAACTCTCGCTGGGCTTAGGACGATGCCGTTATTTTCCGACCCGACCGAAGGCGGTTGCATGTGGTTGTGAGCGCATCGCCTCGCGCTGCCGGCCTCGTGGCGTTCTCACGGGTCTACTCGCTTCGTCCCCTGCGCACCTTGCCACTCCTTGGCGGCCGTGCTGCCCGCGCCGAGCGTGGCTGGGCTGCCTGCCACCTGCCCAATCCTGTCGGCTGCCGACGCCACCCGACCGCAGGACCGTCGGGTGGCCGTCCCTGACCATCCCGGAGCGGTCCATCCGTGAACCCCGAGGCACTGTTCCTCGTCGAGGAACTCCCCATGATTCTCGTCGTGTGCGCCGTCTCCACCGTGCTGTTGGGCCATGCTGCCTTCCAGCAGTGGTACGTGTTCCGGCACCGCCGTCGGAGCAGGCTTGCGGGCCCACAGGGAGGACCGGGCCGGACCGGGGAGGCGCGCTGGCCGAGGGTGGACGTGATCGTCCCGTGCTACAACGAGGACCCGGGGCTGTTGGCGCGGTGCTGTGCGTCGATCGCAGAGCAGGACTACCCGGGCCGGCTCCGGGTCTGGCTCATCGACGACGGCTCCCGCAACGTCGCCGAGCTCGACAAGATCTATCGCCGCTACGAGAACCGCCACCGGTGGACGGTGGTGCGCCAGCGACACAACTACGGAAAGCGTGTCGGCCAGAACGCTGGCTTCCACCTTGGCAAGGGCGAGATCGTGCTCACGATGGACTCCGACACCGTCATCGCCCGGGACGGGATCAGGTCGATCGTCGCCGCCTTCCGGGATCATCGCGTCGGTGCGGTGACCGGCGACGTCCGCGCCTTGAACGCCGGTGACAACTGGCTGACCCGCATCATCGACGAGCGCTACCGGCTGCTGTTCGAGCACGAGCGGGCGGCCCAGAGCTGGAAGCAGAGCGTTCTGTGCTGCTCGGGCCCCTTCTCGGCCTACCGCAGGAGCGTGCTGCGAAGGGTGTGGAAGGACTACCTGGGCCACACGATGTGGGGTCGGCAGTGCACCTTCGGCGACGACCTCCATCTCACCCTGCTCGTCCTGGCAAAGGGCTACCAGTCGCGCTACGAGCCCAGGGCCAAGGCGCGCACGCAGGTGCCGACGACGCTCCGGGTGTTCGCCCGCCAGCAGATCCGCTGGAACAAGAGCCTCTACCGCGAGCTACCGCTGACGTTGCGGGTCCTGCGCGAGCGGGGCTGGTTCTTACGGGCCGACGTGCTCGTGCGCCTCTTGCTCCCGCTGGCCTTGGGGATCGCGTTGCCGTGGGCAGCGGCGCAGCTCGCGCTTGGTGGGCCCCTGGGTGGGGAGCGGCTGCTCCCCTTCGTCGCCGCCGCGATCCTGGTGCAGCTCGTCTCCGTCGTCGTGCAGACGCGAGACGTGCGCTTCCTGCTCCTGTACGGGCTCGTGTACGTCGGGCTGCTCATCCCCATCCGGGTCTACGCGCTGCTCACGCTCGGTGACAACCGGTGGGGGACCCGGGAGATCACCCAGCGCCTCCGGATCCGAACCGCCTCCACCACGCCATCGCCGGTGGCCGCCGCCGGCGGCTGACCGCCGATCGGTGTGGTCCGTCAGGTGAGCATGGCCAGCACGTCGTGGACCTTCCTCGCCGCGACCTGGTTCCCCTTGACCTCGTGCAGCTCGAGCGCCTCGCGAGCCCACTCGGCCGCCTCCCCGGGGCGTCCGGCGAGGCGCAGCACCTCGGCGAGGTCCATGCGTGACTCGGCCCTGGTGTCGGGCTGCTCGGAGCGGTCGGCCATGGCCACCGCCTCCATGGCGAGGTGCTCGGCCTGCTCCAGGTCGCCACGGCGGGCCAGGACGACCGCCTGCAGCTCCCGCCACCTGATCTGGGCGTCGCCCCGCGTCTTGGCGGTGATCTCCCGGCAGACGCGGATGAGCCGCTCAGCCTCGTCGTCCTGCTTCTGGACGAGCAGGGCGCGAGCCAGCATCGCGGCGACGTTGGCGAGCGGGCCGGTCCCCCCCATCTCCTTGAGCGCCTCGTAACCGACGCGCAGCTTCTTCTGGGCGGCGACCGGATCGTCGGCGAGCAGCTCCACGAACCCGTCCGCGAGCGAGTCGGCCGCGGCCGTGAGCGACTCGCCGAGGTCCTTCGTGATCGCGTTGGCGTTCTGGTTGAGCCGTCGTGCCTGTTCGAAGTCCCCTTGCATCGCCGCCGCCCGGGCGAGGATGCCGAGCGCGCCCGCCTGGAGGCCGGGGAAGCCCTTGCCTCTGGCCCACTCGAGGGCCTCCGTGCTGTACGCGACCACCTCGTCGAGCGGCGTCTGGCCCCAGAACAGCACGACGCAGAGCAGGCGGCGGATCTTGGCCTCCAGATGCTCGTAGCCCGTGCTGCGGGCCACGTCGATTGCGTCCCTTGCCGCCTGCTCGGCCTCGGCCGTGCGCCCGGTGGCGAAGTGCATGTAGGCCTTGAGGCGCCGGGCCTTGGCCAGGCCAAGGTCGTCGCCCTCCTCCGCGAACAGCACGATGGCCTGGTCGACCAGCGCGTCCCCCTCCTTGGCCAGGCGCTCCGGCCCGCTGAACGCCAGCACCTCGAGCCGTCCAAGCCGCGCGTGCATGGCCACACCCTGGTCGTTGGTTGCCGTCCCCCGCTCGATGACCTTCCGGTAGACCTCGGTCGCCGCCTCGAGCTTGCCGGCTTCCCGCAGGGCGTCGGCACGGTCCAGCGAGGCCTCCAGCCAGACGGGGTGATCCTCGGGCAGGAGCTGGACGGCGCGGTTCAGCAGCCGCTGGGTGAGCTCCATGTTGCCTCGCATCGCGGCCCGGTGCCCGGTGGCCGCCAGGCGCTCCCCGACCTGATGGGCCAGGCGCCGGTCCTCGTCGCTCCGCTGCCCGAGGTCGACCCGGTACTGGCCTGCCTCTCCCAGGTGGGACCCGATGAGCTCTTCGAACTGGCTGAGCCGTTCGGAGCCGGCTTCGCTCTCGAGCCAGGTCGCGTAGCGCTCGTGCAGGCTGGCCCTCACCCGCTTGGCCATGCCGTTGTAGGCGGTCTCCTGGGTGAGGACGTGGCGGAAGCGGTAGGAGCTTCCGCCCTCCGTCACCGGCAGGAGGGGGACGGGAGAGCGGTCCGGACGGATCAGGTCCTGGCGGAGCAGTGTGCGCAGGCCCTTCTCGACCGCCTCGGCGCGAAGAAGCTCCGAGCAGAGCGCGACGATGTCGGCGGTGTGGAACTGCTCGCCGACCACGGCAGCCCGCTCGATCACCCGTTGCTCCTCAGGTGGGAGGTGCGCCAGCCGGGCGGAGAGGAGCGCGGTGATCGTCGCGGGTGCCGGGAGCTTCTCGAGGTCGGCGACTTCCACGCGCTGCCCCTTGGCCGGACGCAGCTTGTCCTCGACCAGCGCCACGTACTCCAGGGCGTACAGCGGGAAGCCCTGGGCCAACCTGGTGATCCGCCCCCTCGCCCGGTGGTCGAGCTGCCCTTCGGGCACCAGGTAGTTGATGAGCTCGTTCTGCTCTCGGTCGTTCAGTGGCGGCAGGCGCATGGAATGCGCGTTGAGCCTGCCTCCCGCCCAGGTCGCGCGGTGCTCGAGCAGCTCCTCGCGGGCCATGCAGACGAGCAGGAGAGGCGCACCACGCACCTCGTCGGCGACGTGCTCGATCGCGTCGAGCAGCGCCGGCTCGGCCCAGTGGAGGTCGTCGACGATCACCACCAGCGGCTTATCGCCGGCCAGGATCTCCAGCAGCCGGCGCAGCGCCCAGAAGATCTCCACAGGCGACCCGGCGCCCGGGCCGATGCCGAGCATCTGCGCCAGGTAGGAGGTGATGCGGGCGTGGCCCTCCTCCTCGCCGACGAGCTCCTCCAGCTTGGCGCGGACGGTCTCGGGTGGGTCGGTGGCCGCGGCCTTCGCGGCCCGCCGGACGAGCTGGACCATCGGCCAGAAGGTGATGCTCTCCCCGTAGGGCAGGCAGTGGCCGGCCAGCACGAGCGCCTCGTCCTTCACGTTGTCCCGGAATTCCTCGACCAGGCGGGACTTGCCCACCCCGCCCGGCCCGAACACGGTGACCAGATGGCAGGTACACTGCGCGACCGTCCGCTCGTAGATCCCCATGAGCAAGTTGTGCTCGAAGATCCGTCCGACCATCGGGACGTTGGGGCTGGTGTAGCGCAGCCGCGCCTCGGGGTCGACGGAGACCAGCCGGTAGGCGGCTACGGGCTGACGCTTCCCCTTGAGATCGAGCGGCCCGACGCTCTCGAACTCGACGGCATTGCGGACCAGTTGCCAGGTCGTCTCGCTCATCAGCGTCTGGTCGGGCTCGGCCTCCTGCTGCAGCCGGTGGGCGACGTTGGGCGTGTCGCCGGTGAGCTCCTCGGGCGTCGCATCCGGACCGGCCAGCACCTCACCTGTATGGATCCCGGTGCGGACCTTGAGCTCCAATACCGGCTCCGGTCTGTCGGGGGAAGTGAGCCGCCTGTGGAACTCGGCCGCTGCCTTCACCGCTCGGAGGGCGTGGTCCTCGTAGAGGACGGGGATGCCGAAGACCGCCATCACCCCGTCCCCCTGCCACGGTCCCATTTTCCCCTGGTGGTGCTCGATCACCTCGCGCACGATGTCGCGGTAGGCGTCCATGACCCAGTCGTTGGGCTCGAGGTCGAGCAGGTCCGCTGCTTCGGTCGAGTCGACCATGTCGAAGAAGACGACGGTGACGATCTTGCGGGCCTTCTCGACCTCAGCGGCAGGCTCGCTGGTGGTGGTGGTCGTCGCCTGGCTGGTGTCCAATCGCCGCTCCTGGTGCGAAGGCCGCCTCGACGTGGCGGTCTTGGAGCTTTGGTCACCGGGTCCCGGCACAACGTCGTCGCCGTGAGCGCCGCATCACGCCCGGCGGCCCTGAAGCTCACCATCACGTGCAAGGGTCGCAAGTCAGTATACGGACGAGACCACCCATCTACGACGATTGTTCTTCTTGCACGCGCCGATTAGGGCTCGCCGGCCAACAACTTGGTCGTTCCAGCGCCAGCATGCCGAGGTGAGCGCACTCGACCTGGCCAGGCTATTCGGCGGCGAGCCCTTAGTACTGGCCGTATCCGGAACCGGAGCGGAACCGCGGGGACGGGGTGAGCAGGGCGAGGAAGACGATGCCGGCGAGCAGCAGCGGGATGGCGTTCGACGGGGCGTCGCTCGCTGCCGATGGAGTCGTGGGGGGCTGGGTTGCCTTCTTACCGACTGACGGGGCGTTCGGTGCAGCGAGGGCCGCCGGGCCGACGCCGACCACCAGGGCCAGCGTCAACGCGAGGACCAGGACCACGAACCAGGACCGGGGTTTGGGTCGGGGTGTCAGAGTCGCGGTTCGAGCTCGCATGATGACGTCCTTCCGGTGCGCGGCTGTCTGCGACAGCGTTCACGCCAGATCATGCGGGCCAGCGGGGCCGGAGACAGTCGACTCAGCGACTCGGCGGCTGTCACATGGGTGACAGGTCAAGCAGGCGCGCCGACTACGCCGGTGAAGCGGCCTCGAGCCAGTCCTGGGCCCGGCCGCTCTGGACGAGGTTGCCCTTTTCCTCGAAGAGCTCCCTGGCGCGGGTGGCGGCCCGGATCGCCTCGTCCGGCCGGCCGGCGGCGCGCAGCACCACACCGAGATCGAAGTACGCATCTGCCTGGGAGTTCACCTGCTCCGACCGCAGGGCCATGTCGACCGCCTCCCTGGCCAGGCGCACGGCCTCCTCGAGCTCCCCGCGGTTGGCGAGCACCAGCGCACGCAGCTCGCCCAGGTCCGGGATGAGGCGCTCGGCCATGCGGTTGAGGCGGCGCGCCTCGGGGAAGTCGTCACGCATGGCCGCGGCCCTGGCCAGGAGGCTGAGCGCACCCGCCTCGAGACTGACCATGCCCTTCTCGCGCGCCCACCTGACCGCTTCCTCGTTCTCCCTGACCACCTCGTCGAGCGGCCCACCGACGCGGCCTGCTGCGGCTGCTCCGGCATCATGGCGACCAATTCGGCCAGCTTGAACTGCATCCCGATCACGGCGGCCCGCTCGATGACCGCCTGCTCCGGTTCCTCCAGGCGGTCCAAGCGGGCGGCGAGCACGGCCTGGATGGTCGGGGGTGTGCGCACCTCGGCGGAGTCGGCGGCCAGGCTGGTCAGGTACGGGCCGGCGAAGACGGTGATCACCAAGGTCTGGAACGCCGAGTTGGCCAAGTCGTAGACGTACCAGCGGCGTTGCTCGGTGCGGCTGGACAGGCCATGGTCGCTCAGCTGGCCGGCCATGCGCCCCGCTCCGCCAGGACCGTTCGCAGGGTGGCGATGTCGTCGCTGATGATCCCGTCCACGCCGAGGTCGAGGAGCGCGCGCATCTGGTCGGCGTCGTTGACCGTCCAGACGTGGACGGGCAGGCCGAGCGCGTGCGCGCGGGCCAGCAGCCGCGGCTCGGCCAGGACGACGCGGCCCTGCCGGGGCGGGACCTGGACGCAGGCGGCCGCGCCAGGGACCGCCGCTCGCGGCAGCAGCCCCCGGGCGGCGAGCAGCAGGCGGCGGACCTCGCCCGGGCCCATCGAGGTGCACAGCCGCGGCCCGAGCGCGGCGCGGGCCCGTCGCAGGCGCCGGTCCGAGAACGACCCGACGCAGACCCGGTCGACGGCCCCGGCCCGCCGGACGACCTCGATCAGCGGCTCCACCGCGCGGTCGGACTTGGTGTCGACGTTGACCCGGAGGTCGGGCCAGGCGCCCAGGATGTCGGCGAGCATCGGGACCGGCTCGACGCCCCCGATGCGGGCGGCGCGGACCTCCCGCCACGGCAGCGCGGCCACGGCGCCGGTCCGGTCGGTGACCCGGTCGAGGGTGCCGTCGTGCAGGACGACGAGGACCCCGTCGGCGGTGGCGTGCACGTCGGTCTCCACGTACCGGTAGCCGAGCGCGACGGCGCGCGCGAACGCGGCCATGGAGTTCTCAAGGCCGTCCAGCGCTCCCCCCCGGTGGGCAAGCGCGATCGGCCCGTCCTGGTCGAGAAACGGCAGCACGGCGGCGGTGTCCCTTGCGACCTCGATGGCCGGCCCAGCCGGCTGCGTAGGATCCCGCCGCTGTTTCTGCCATGCAGCCTGCCAGCTGTCAACGCGGCGCCCTGGCAGGCCCGACGGCCGAGGTCAGCAGGCTCGGCGGCAACGCGTCGGGACCTCGTGGCCCAGGTCGTCCAGCAGGCTGGCCGCCCCGATGCCCCCAACCCCGGGCGTCAGCCAGCGCTCATCCTGCTCGGTCGTTGTCGAGTCGGCCACGGCCCGCATCTTCCCGGACCACCCGCCGCCTTGCCACCCAGCAAGTGCGACCAGGAGATGCGGTTCGTGGCGGCGTGTTGACGGGCCCGTGGTCAAGTGGTGCGATCATCTGCATGAGCGAGCCGGTCGAGCGTGTCCTGGCGGTGGTCGAGCGGATCCCGCCCGGCCGCGTGCTGTCCTACGGCGACGTCGCCGAGCTCGCCCCGGCGCCCACCCCCCGCGACGTCGGGCAGGTGCTGCAGCAACACGGTTCCGGTGTGCCCTGGTGGCGGGTGCTGCGCGCCGACGGGACGCCAGCACCCCACCTGCGCGACCAGCAGCTCGCCCTGCTCCGGGCCGAGGGGACGCCGATGATGCCGTACGGGGAAGGCGTCGACCTGCACCGGGCCAGGTGGGCCGCTGCCCAGCGGGGCGCCGGCGAGCAGCCGTCGCTGTTCGACTGAGTGGCGATGGCCCTGGGCGGGCCGCCCTGTACGGATGAGAATGGCGGCTGGCCCGGGTGCACCAGTTGGGTGGCGGAGCGAGGGTCGGCGCGAGACGAGGAGGGACGGTGGCGGGAGGCCCGCAAGGGCAGCAGGTCGCCTTCGTGCTCGGGGGCGGCGGGGTGCTCGGCGCCCACGAGGTCGGCATGCTGCAGGCGCTCGCCGAGGCCGGGGTCCGGCCCGACCTGGTCATCGGCACCTCGGTCGGCGCGCTCAACGGGGTCGTGGTCGCGGCCGACCCAACCAGTGCGGTGGCGAGGCTGGCCGAGATGTGGCGCGGCGGCGTGGCCAGCGAGGCGTTCGCCGGGTCGCTGTTCGGGCGGGTGGCGACGCTGGCCCGGTCCGGGACCCACCTCCACTCCAACGAGCCGCTGCAGCGGCTGCTCGAGGACCTGCTGCCGGTGGCGCGCATCGAGGATCTCGCCGTGGCCTTCCAGTGCGTGGCCGCGAGCATCGAGCAGGCCGCGGCGCACTGGTTCGCCAGCGGGCCGATCGTGCCGGCGATCCTGGCCTCCACGGCCGTGCCCGGCTTGCTGCCCCCGGTCCGGGTGGGGGACGAGCACTTCCTCGACGGCGGGCTGGTCCACAGCATCCCGGTCAGCCGCGCGGTGACGCTCGGGGCCGGCACCGTCTACGTCCTCCATGTCGGCCGCATCGAACGCCCTCTGGAGGTGCCGCGGCGCCCCTGGGAGGTCGGTCTGGTCGCGTTCGAGATCGCGCGCCGGTACCGCTTCGCGGAGGAGATGGCCTCGCTCCCGCCCGGCATGGACGTGCACGTCCTGCCCGCGGGCGTGGACGGCTCGCAGAAGGGCGCCGACCTGTCCCAGCTCCGCTACCGGGACGTCTCCCGCGTCGACGAGCACATCGAGCGGGCGTACGAGGCGACCGCCGCCTACCTGGCCGGCGCCGGGTGATCGGCGTGCTCCCACCCCGCATCGTCCGGCGGCTCGTGCTCGCGCCGCTCGTGCTCGTGGTCACCGTGGCCGTGGCGATCAACGTGCCCTTGCTGGTGATCGTGGCCGTGGCGGTGTCGCCCTGGCTCCCGGGCCGCTGGCGGGCCCTGCGGCTGCTCTGGTTCGGTCTGGTGTGGCTGGCCCTCGAGTCGGTCGCGCTCTCCGCCTGCCTGGCGCTGTGGGTCGCGAGCGGCTTCGGCGGGCGGCTCCGCTCCGAGCCGTACCAGGAGCGGCACTACGCGATCATGCGCTGGTTCCTCTCGACCCTGTACCGGGTGGCGACGCGCGCCTTCCGCCTCCGGGTGGAGGTCGAGGAACCGGAGCTGACCCCGCGGGAGGCGGCCGCGCGCCTGGCCCGCCCGGTGATCGTGCTGAGCCGCCACGCGGGCCCGGGCGACTCGTTCCTCCTCGTCCACCAGTTGCTGAGCAGGTACGGGCGCCAGCCCCGGATCGTGATGAAGGCCGCCCTGCAGCTCGACCCCGGCCTCGACGTGATGATCAACCGCCTGCCCAACGCGTTCGTGAAGCCCGGGCGGGGCGCGGAGAGCGGCATCATCCAGGAGATCGAGCGCCTGGCCGCCGGGCTCGGGCCAACAGGGGCGCTGGTGATCTTCCCCGAGGGCGGCAACTTCACCCCGCGCCGCCGGCTCCACGCGATCAGGCGCCTGGAAGAGCGCCACCTCGTCGAGGAGGCCAGGCGTGCGCGGGCCATGGAGCATCTGCTCGCGCCGCGGCCGGGCGGGGCGCTCGCCGCGATCGCGGCGGCGCCACGCGCCGACGTGGTCTTCGTCGCCCACACCGGCATCGACCACATGATCACGGTCGGCGACATCTGGCGCGGCCTGCCCATGGAGCAGGTCCTCAAGGCGCGCTGGTGGCGCGTGCCCGCCGCCGAGGTGCCGCACGGGCGCGAGGCGCAGGTCGCCTGGCTGTACGACTGGTGGGCGCGGATCGACGCCTGGATTTGCGAGAACCGCCCCACGGCGCTGTCCCGCCCCGCCCGCCGGAGCGCCCGGCCGACCGCCTGACCGCGCCCGGCTGCCGGCGGCCCAGGCCCAGCGCGACGCCGAGACCGACCGGTTGGTGGAAGTGTCGCAGGCGGGACGCAGAATGGGCGGCGTGCGGATCGCGCTCACGGTCGATCAGGAGGGCGGGGGCTGCTCCAGGCCGTCGCCGAGGACGGCACGCCGGCCGGCCCGGTCGAACGGGTGGCCGACGCCGCCGCCGCGGTGCGGGAGCGGGAGCGGGCCGAGTAGCCGCGCTGGGTGTGGGCGGCGACCGCGGAGACCTACCCGGCGCTGCTCGCGGCCGGCGTGCACGTGGCCCGTTGCCACGACCTCGCCCTCACCGAGCGATCCTGCTCGCCGGGTCAGGCCCTGGTGGATGCGGCGGCGCAGTGTCGCCAGCATCGCCCGGCATATCTGGTCCGCTACGCTTGATCCCGGCCGCTACGGCTGGGCGGGGTGAGCGGCTGGCCGACCGCCTTGACGGCCAGCTGGCCATGTTCGTCGAGCACCTGACCCAGGGGGGCTCTGCTGGCCGCCTCCACGTTGATCATCAGCGGGACACAAACTTGGGTGTTCAGGAGTGGGATGCCCGCCACAGGGTGTGCTCCCGGGAGATCGCGTCCTCGGCTTGGTCGACGAAGTGCGCCCAGTCCTCCTCGGTGGATGGCAGGTCGATCTGGGCGCCGATGGTTGCAAGCTCCTGGCTGGCGACGGCGTACGCGCTGGCGAGCGTCTGGTGCTGCTTGGTCTGTGCCCAGGCGACGCCGGCAGCCACCAGAGCGCTCGCAAGTCCCAACAGATCGACGTTGACGGTCCCGGTCGCCTTCAGGGCGGCACCGACCAACCCCACCGCTTCGAGCGCGGCGAGCGCCAGGGACCAGCGTGTTGCGCGTTGCTCGTTCCAGCGGGCTTTGCGTGCGTACCAGTCCCGCTGATCGTGGATCCGTCCACGCCGGTACTGCTCCTGCCGCGCGTCCAAGGGGAGGGAGCGGATCTGGCGCATCGCGTCGTTGAGCTGGTCGGCGCCGCCGGACACCGGAACAAGATGAACCCCCTTGAGGTCTCGGGCGATCTGAACGAACCGTTCGAGCAGCAGCTGTTCGGCGGCGTGGTCGGGGAGGCTCGCCTTGCCGAAGGGATTGCCGCCGACGAGGTAGCGCCACGTCAGGGTCTTGACCGACTCGGCCGCCGCGCGCCCGTCATACCACACCCGGTCGGGTCGCTCCTGGAGCAGGTAGAGCTCGCTGAGCAAGGCGACGCCAAAGGCCAGGGCCGCGGCGATCCCCGCCAGGTCACCGCCGCCGGTCCGCCAGGAGAACAGGCCGAAGATGGCGGCCACGACCAGCATCGCGAGGCGCAGACCCGTCGCGGTCAGGTAGCGGCGCTGGCCGTCGAGGGAGTTCTGGTCGGCGGCCCGGTACAGCGCGGGGAACTCGCGCTCGGCGATCACCGCGGCCCCCGGATTCCGGGAGGCAGCCGGCTGATCCACGCCCACCCACTCCTTCCGTCAGGCGCGCGGGTCAGCGGGCGCAGGTCCCCCCCGACGCCACCCCGGACCGGGCGAGCACAGCGGCCCGTCCGGCCGCTCGAGCAGCCCGCTCGATCGCATCGGCGAACTCGCCCCGGTCCCAGTCGGTGATCTCCGCCCCGCATTCCACAAGCGCCTGGGGAACCGGCGCGTCGGCGTGACCTTTGAGCCTGATGCCGAGGATGCCGTTGCCCTTGTCCTGGCTCCACTGGATTTCCTTGGCGACCCAGTCGCTTTCGGTGGTGTGGTCCCCGATGAGGACCACTGTGACCGAGGAGCCGTGGAGCTGCTCGTTGATCTTGCGGGTGATGTAGTCCTTGTTGGTGCTATCGACCGGGTCGAGCAGGTGGCGTCCGACGAACTCCAGCTCGACGTTGGTGTTCCACCGCAGCAGGTGGAAGCCCTTCGCTTGCTCGCGGTCGTGGCCCTCATAGCTGATGAAGATGCGGCGTGGCATGGGAAGATCCCCCGTTCACAACGGTCCGGCACAAGAGCCGTCACGTCGAGGTGATCGGCCGGAGGGATCCTAGCGCGTTGCATGCCGGGCACGCCTTCAGCAGGGCGTCATTGCGGATCGTCTGGCCGCACGCCTGGCAGTGCCACCGGCCGGTCGGTGACTGGTTGGAGACCGTCTCGCTGGCCGACCACTGGCGTGACGGGTCGGGGCGCAGGTAGTCGCGGGCGGCCTGCCAGCTGAACGGCTCCGTCCGCTGCCAGCAGCGAAACCCAGTGTGGTAACGGTTGAACCGCTCGAGCCGGTCTATCTCGGTCAGGTAGTCTCCCATCCGGTCCGGTCGGTCCTCGAGCAGCCGCAGGAGCTGCTGAGTCTGGTCGGCGCCGACGCGCAAGAAGGCCCGGAAGCGCCGGGTGGCGTGCTCCCGCAGACCGTCGGGCAGTTCGTCGAGGGGAACAGGGGGGTGGATGAACCGAAGGCGGTCCGCGGCGAGCGCATAGTCCACTCCACTTGAACTCAGTACGCCGTCGCAGTACCAGGCGATCCGGTAATGGCCGGTCAGGACCCGCCGGCCCCTGCGGCTTGTCACAAAGAACAGGTATCGCCGCCCGCTGTGGACGACGCCCGCACGCATCTGGCGCTCGCACGTGGAGAACAACCCGTACGTGGCGGTCTCGAGGTTGGGGTCGCTCTTGTTGTCATGGGGTCGCGTCACTGCTCGCACGGCCAGGGCGCTCAGGTCGTCGGAGAGGTAGATGGAGAGGTAGCCGCGGTCGGGTGTCCGCGCGACCAGCTCTACCCACGGCGGGTTCGGCGGGCGGACATCGCCCTCGCCTCGGTAGTCGGGCGTGCGCTCCGGTGACATGCGGCGGAGGATACGCCCGCTGGTCATCCACACGGCAGCACAGCCCGGATGGGGTGGGAGTGCCAGAGAGTGGGATGAAGGTGCTGAGTCATGAGAAACTAGACCAACAGACCAGGTGGGTGGACGATTCTTAGAATAGTGCGCCTTGCACCTTCGGTCCTTGTGGGCCGCTCCTACCAAGTACGTCGCCCTCCGGTAGCTTGTCATTGATGTCCCACTTCGGCGGGAAGAAGAGCTGGATCGGCTCCGGCGACACTGAGAACCGCGCTTTGATGCGTTTGCGGGCGCTCGCCAGCTCGGGTGCGGCTTCGCGACAGTATTTGTCGGTCTCGCAGAACAGCCCTTGGCAGTCAATGGCGTGTAGCGGCCGACCCCACAGGCCATTGAACGGCAGGCCGAGCCTGGCGAACTCTTCCTCTTGGTGCTCGATCATCCAGAGGATGACTTCGGTGGGCGTGTAGTCGCCCAGGCTCTCAAAACACTTCTTAATGCCACGTAGCGCGCCCGGCCCGGCCTGGGTGAACTCGTTCTCGCTGAAGTTGACTAGGTGTAATTATTCAGGGGGGTGCCGGAGCCGGCAGCCATGGGTCGCCCTCGAACAGTCGGCGCAGGGCGACCAGCGGGTTGATGCCGTGCTTGCTGTTACCGGCGGCGCTGTCTGCAGATGGTTCGGCCGCATTGATTGCGGACTGTTCGGCGGGGTTGCGTGGTGATGGTGGGCAGGGCCGGGAAGGGGTCAGCGTCGGCCTTGTGGGCCGACGCTGAGGTGGGTGGTGAACGGCCGGTTGCTGCTGGTGGTCAGTCTCGGGTGAGTTCGGCCGCCGCCCGTTTGGCGCAGGCGTCGTCGACGAGTGCCTTGCCTTCGGCAGCGGCCGCGATGAGCGCGGCCACGGCGGCGTTGTTGAGCTTTCTGGGGAGCCCGCCGGCGACGCGGTGCAGCCGGGCGATGGCGTCGTCGGCGAGCAGCGGGTCGGTGCGCCCGACCAGCGCGAGGTGGTGGCGCAGGTAGCTGGACGATTCGGCGAGGTCCATCGGTTTGAGCGTGGACCGGGTCGCGATGCGCTGGTCGAGCGCGGCGAAGGCGCCCATGCGAAGTTGGCGGCCCAGGGTGGGCTGACCGACCAGGATGCCGGCAGACGGGCTGGCCGAGTCCATGTCGGCGTTGGTGAGCAGGCGCAGCTCCTCGAGCTGCGCTGGGGTCAGCAAGTGGGCCTCGTCGACGACGAGCACCACCCGGCGGTGGCGTTCGGCCTCCTCGGCGGCGAGCAGACCGGTGGCTTGCCGCATGACTTCGGCTTTGACGCTCCTATGGATGTCAAGTCGCTGAGGTGGGGGTGTCCTGGCTCATCTGCTGGAGCACTGCGAACACCTCCCGGGCGACGTAGCGCTTCAGGCAGCGGATGGCCTCCTTCTTGGACTT
>Ga0184627_10000089_pt1 | contig 46517 bp, 37 predicted proteins | sample PLM3_127_b1_FD_133150 | JGI IMG/M metagenome (GOLD analysis project Ga0184627, IMG submission 133150) | Groundwater sediment microbial communities from an aquifer in East River, Colorado, USA - PLM3_127_b1 | ecosystem: Environmental > Terrestrial > Soil > Riparian zone | place: USA: East River... | reverse complement strand
TTGCTCAACATCCCAACGCTTCCGCCCCGAAACCTTTCGGGACTGCACAGGCATCGTCGCTGCTTCCATCAATCCTCCTTATACGATTATACCTGTCCAAATCTTAAGTGGGGCACGGCACTTTAAAAACTTGGGTATAACGATGTTTCCCGAATCCCTCAACCATAATGCCTGATGTAATTGAAAGCGCATTTCTGGAAAAGAGGCAAATAAGCGGCTTATGAAGTAGTCTCTTTCTTTTATTTCAGCTTTGAATCTTAGAGAAAAATAAGCCAAAGCAGCCAATTCTTGAAAAGGCCTTCTCCATTCCAAATGGATTTCTGGTTCGCTTTTTAATCCAAGAGGCGATTCATAGATATCCAACAGCGAACTAAGGTCTGTTTCGTATAGTTTGTACCCTGGTATTTGTTTGAACAAGGAATCTGCGCTATCGAAGATGTTGATTTTCTTACGATATCCTTTTATTTCAGGCTCAAACTCTTTTACAAAATCACGAATTGAGGTTACGAGATCGATAGTCCAAATTTTCATACAATATAAATAAGTAAAAATTTACTCCATTTGCAAAAGAAAAAGAGGCGGCTCACGAACGTCCCTTCAAAAATCTGAACTTTTTTCATACTATCCGGGCAGGATATGAAGTACAATGCGGATATTCACCATCGGCGGTCGATACGGTTGAAGAATTATGATTATGCGCGGGCGGGGGCCTATTTCGTCACCATTTGCGCGCAGGGGCGGGAAGATTTGTTCGGGGAAATCAAAAATGGCGAGATGAAATTGAATGAATATGATGAGGTTGTTAAATCGGAATGGCTGAAAACCCCAGAAATACGCCCAAACGTGACATTAGATGAATGGGTAATTATGCCCAACCATCTTCATGGCATTATTACCATTGACGATGGTAGGGGCACGTTGCCACGTGCCCGTGCGGAAGGGAAGGGAAGGGAAATACGGGCACGCCGCAGCGTGCCCCTACGGTGGAACGATTCGGCAAACCGGTGTCCAATTCCATCCCGACCATTGTTCGGATGTTCAAATCGGCCACCACAAAAAAGATAAACGAAATGAGGGGATTGCCGTATTCGCCGGTGTGGCAGCGCAATTATTACGAACACATTGTTCGGGACGAGAAATCAATGAACCAAATCCGGGAATACATTGCCAGTAATCCGTTGCGATGGGAATTTGACCAAGAAAATCCAAGAGGGCGAGTGGATAAAATTGAACAAGATTTTTGGAATAATTTTGGGAGAGAGAAATTACATCGGGAAGATTAGCTCTTGCCTTTCTCGAAAAAATCATTAGATTAAAGGACCTTAAGAAAGGGAATTATGGCTAAAATATGTGACATTTGCGGAAAAGGACCTATGACGGGCAGAAACGTCAGCCACGCCCACAACGTCAGCCCCCGGCGTTTTTTCCCCAATTTGCATCCGGTGCGGGCTAATATTAACGGCAAGCATACCCGCATCAAGGTCTGCTCCTCCTGCCTGAAAGCCGGCAAGGTTCTAAAAGTCGCGCATAGGCCCAAAGCCGAACCCGCCGCGTAATTATTCCCTAATGTGTAAGGGCGATTCATGAATCGCCCTTCCCCCTATAAGAAAACAGAGGGTATTCATAGGGGCAACCCCCAGTGGTTGCCCTTTTAGGGTTAGTAAAATGGGCTGAATGTATTCAGTCCCTACAAAACAAATTCAATAAAAGAATGCAGGGGTTCAATATTTTGAACCCGTCCTAAAAACAAAGAATAAGGGCGCGAAAACCGCGCCCCTACAAAACCCACCAATAGGAACAGGAATTGGATTAACGGAACGATTCTTTGCGCACCCCCCCGTTGATTTGCTTGCGCATAAACGCCGGCAATTCCAAATTGTTCGGGTCCATCGTATCCCTTTTGGCGACCGCCACCGGTTCTTCCGCCTCGCGGCGGGTGGTCACGCCGACTTTGTCCAGACCGAGCCGATGCCGCGCCTGCGAAAACAAATCGGAGACGCGCGATTCCACCTCCATCGTGGCCCCGTTGCAGGAAATAAATCCGGTGGCGATGACGGTGACGCGCATCTCGTCTTTGAGCGAGGGATCGATGACCGCGCCGAAGATGATGTTGGCATCCGCGCCGACCGCTTCGTAAACAACCGAAGTCGCTTGGTTCACTTCCGATAGGGTAACGTCGTTTCCGCCGGTGACGTTGACCAAAACACCCTTGGCGCCAAGGATGGAAACGTTTTCCAAAAGCGGGCTGGAAATCGCCGCGCGCGCCGCTTCCTCTCCCTTGTTCGGGCCCTGGCCCACTCCCGTGCCCATAATGGCGTCCCCCGATTCCGCCATCACCGTGCGCACGTCGGCAAAATCGCAGTTGATTAAGCCCGGAACGGTGATAAGCTCGGAGATGCCGCGGGTCGCTTGCATTAAGACGTCGTCGGCCTTAAAAAAAGCGGCGGTGAGTGGCGTATCAGCACCCACCAAAGAAAGCAGCCGTTGGTTGGGAATTATAATTAGAGTATCGACGCGTGATTTCAACTCGTCCAAACCGGCCAAAGCCCGGCTCATCCGCTTTTTTCCTTCAAACTCGAACGGCTTGGTGACGATAGCCACCGCCAGAGCGCCGGAATCTTTGGCGATTTCCGCCACGATGGGTGCGGCGCCGGTGCCGGTGCCGCCTCCCATACCGGCGGTAACAAAGACCATATCGGCGCCGGCCAAAAATTCGGAGACCAGGTCGCGGTTTTCTTCAATCGCCTGACGGCCCACTTCGGGGCGGGCGCCGGCCCCCAGGCCGCGGGTGATTTGAGAACCGATTTGGATTTTGTGCGGCGCCAAAGAGGACTCCAGAACCTGGGCATCGGTGTTGATGGTGATGAAATCGACTCCTTTCAAGCCGCCCTCAATCATCCGGTTGACGGCGTTGCCGCCCGCCCCCCCTACGCCAACCACTTTGATTTTGGCTCCGGAAAGCGCGTCTAAGTCAAGGTCAACAAACACTTCTGGTTCGGTGGACATCTTTTCTTTCATAGCTGCTCCTATCGGTTTGTGGGTTTAATTTTCGTCACAAATATTCGCGCATCCAGTCAACGGTTTTTTCCCATAGGCCAAAAACGCCCCCGCGAGGTTTCTTTTGGCCCAGCCGGTTGTTGCAGCCGAAAAGAGCCAGCCCGATGGCGGTGGCGTATTGGGGGTTGACGGCTTGCTCGATGGTGCCGCCGAAACCTTTGGGGATGCCGATTCGCGCCGGCAAATCGAAAACTTCTTCCGCCAGGGGCGCCGCCCCGGCCAAAAGCGAAGCGCCGCCGGTTAAAATGACGCCGCCGGTTAGGAATTCGGTCAAACCCAGCGAGCGGACTTCGCGCAGGGCCAGGCCGTAGATTTCTTCCATCCGCGGCTCGATGATGGCGGCTAAGAGAGATTGCGATACTTTCCGCTCCCCTCTACCGGCAGAAGGGGGCAAAACCAATGTCTCTTCCGGGTCGACTAAATGCGAGCAGGCGACACCGAAACTCTTTTTGAGCTCCTCGGCCTCCGGCGGTTCAAGACGCAGGCCGATGGCTATATCGTTGGTAACGTTGCCGCCGCCGAGCGGAATGACGAAAGTGTGCAAAAGCTCCCCTTCAAGAAAAACCGCCATATGCGTGGATGCTCCGCCAATGTCCAAAAGGATTGAGCCGCGTTCCTTTTCGGCCGGCGAAAAGACCGCCTCCGAAGCGCCCAGAACGGATAAAACCAAATCGCACGGCTCGACTCCTGCTTTCTCGACGCAGCGGAAAAGATTTTGGGCGGCGGTGGTCGAGCCGGTGACCAGATGAACATCCGCCTCCAAACGGGAGCCGGACATTCCGCGCGGGTCTTTGATGCCCTTCTGGCCATCCAGCGAAAATTCAAACGGAATGGTGTGAAAAATTTCCCGATCCTGGGGCAGAATGACCGAACGGGCTTGCGCTACCGCCCGCGCTAAATCCTGTTCGGAGATTCCCAGAGTTGACTGCCCAGCCGAAACTCCGCCCCGGCTGTGCAGGCTTTTCAAATGCTCTCCGCTGATGCCGACAACAACCCGTTCTATCGGAAGACCGAAAACAAGCTCGGCGTCACGGACCGCCTGGCGGATGGAATCGACCGCGCCGAAGAGGTCCACCACCACCCCGCGCTTGACGCCGCGTGTGGGGGCCGTGCCCAAACCGACCAGCTTCGGCAGGCGGTCGCCGTTGGTTTCCAGCACTACCGCCGCGACTTTGGTAGAGCCAATATCGAGCGCAGAGACGGCCGTTCGATTCATTTCCCTCCTTCCGAAGAGCCGGTAAAAGCGTAAACCGAATTTTTTTGGCGCAAGTCCAGATTGCCAGCAGGAACCCCGGTTACCAAAAGCTGTTTTAGTAGAACAAGTTTCGGCTCGTAGGGCGGAGCCCCCAGGTTTGCTTCCGCGCCGGTATCCAAAAAGTACGCTTTGACGTTGTTGCGGTCTTCGAAATCGAGCTGGGAAAGCTTATCTAAAAACTCTGGATACTCCGCGCGAACGGTCCGCAAAAAGTTGGCAAAACGACCCATTGCCGCCGATTTCGCCGGAAGGTAATACCAGCCGTTAAACCAGCCGCAGCCGGAGATGACTAATTTTCCAGCAATCTTATCTCCCGGAGTCAAAGGAAAAATCTCCAGTTTTTCGGAAAGGCCGTACAGTTTATCGGCGGATAGGATGAAATCGAATTTCTTCTCCTTGACCCAGACAATCAGTTTATTTGGGAAAGCAAAACGTACCGCCACTTTTTCGATGCGCCGGTCTTTCAAGACCGCGCGGGCGGCCTTTATAGTGGAAAAGTGTGAAAAGTGCCGGCCTTTCAAGTCTTCCAGTTTGCAGGCAATCTCGGCCGGCGGAATTTTCTCCGCTCCTTCCACTTCAATTTGGCGGACAATGGGCGGATGCGAACCAAAGTAGAAATACCCGGGTAGCGCAAAAACTCCTAAAAGCCCGGCCAAACCGGCGTCGCGCAAAATTCGCCTCACTTTAGAAGCTCCACCAGCTTATCGGCGGCACGGTAAATGGAGCCGGCGCCCAAAGTGATGACGACATCCCCTTTCTGAAGTTTGGGAAGCAAAACCTCCGGCACCTCTTCCCAGCCGGCAACCAAATCGAGGTTTTTAAACCCGACTTTTTCGAAACCCTGAACAATCAGAGCCGAACTGACGCCCGGAATTGGTTCCTCGCGGGAGGGGTAGATTTCGGTCAAGACGACCCGGTCGGCGGCCTTCAAGGCCAGCGCAAATTCCAGAGCAAAATCACGCGTGCGTGAAAAGAGATGGGGCTGGAATACCGCGATGATATTCCGGCCGGGGAAAGCGGCGCGGGCGGCTCGCAAGGTGGCTTCTATCTCGGTGGGGTGGTGGGCGTAGTCGTCCACAACAATCACCCCACGCCTTTCCCCTTTAACTTCGAAACGACGGCGCACGCCGCGGAATTCGGAAAGACCTAAAGCAATCTTTTCCCAAGTTAGACCCAGCTCCCGGCCGACAATGGCGGCCGCCAGGGCGTTTTTGACGTTGTGCAGGCCGGGAACGCGCAAAGAGAGCTTTTCGCTATCTCCAAATTTCGATTCGAGCAAAAAATGGGTGGTTAAACCATCCATCGTGACGCCACCCGCCCAATAGTCACAGTCGCTGGTTGGACAGGAAACACCGTAGCGAATGACCGGCCGGGTCAAAGAAAGCTCGATGGTGCACAGATTCTGCTCGTCGGCACATAGCACAATCAAGCCGTAAAACGGAACGCTGTTCAAAAACTGAATGAAAGCCTCTTTAATCTCGCCCAAATTTTTGTAGTAATCGAGATGGTCGGCTTCCAATGTAGTCGCCACGGCGATATGGGGCGAAAGCATTAAAAAGGAGCGGTCGTATTCGTCCGCCTCGCAAACCATAAACTCCCCTTCTCCCAGGCGGGCGTTTGTGCCCAGGTTGACCACCCGGCCGCCGACCACGATGGTCGGGTCCAAACCGGCAGAGGACAGAATCTGGCCAATCATTGAGGTCGTAGTGGTCTTGCCGTGCGTGCCGGAGACGGCGATGCCGAATTTCATACGCATCAACTCGCCTAACATTTCTGCCCGGCGGATAACCGGAATTTTATTTTTGCGGGCGGCCGCCACTTCCGGATTTTCTTCGCGAACGGCGGAGGAAACCACCAACACGTCGGCACCGACAACATTTTCAGACTTATGGCCAAAAGTGACCGGAATGCCTAAACCGGTCAAACGTTCGGTCGCTTCCGAGGGAGCCAAATCGGAGCCGCTGATTTTATAACCGAGATTGAACAAAACTTCGGCGATGCCGCACATACCGGTGCCGCCGATGCCGACAAAATGCAGCTTCTTTATTTTGCGTAAAACCGGGAGAGTGGCTCTTTTTTCTTTGACCATAGTTAACATTGCACCTCCTTAGGGTTTAGACATGCCGCGGAAGCCTCCTCCATTTTAACTTTTGAAGCCAACTTCACGATTTCCTCCGTCATCTGGCGGGCCGCTTGAGGCCGGCCGAATTGTTTGGATTTTTGAGACATTTTCTTCAGCGCATCAGGATCGTTCAACAGCTCGGTAACTTTTTCGGCCAAAATTCCGGAACCGAGCTCTTTTTCTTTGAGCAAAAAAGCTCCGCCGGCGCGCACTAATGCTTCGGCATTTTTGGTTTGATGGTCGGCAGCGGCTAATTCGTAGGGAATTAAAATTGAGGGCTTTCCCAAAGCGGTCAATTCGGCAATCGACAAAGCCCCGGCGCGGCAGACGACCAGATCGGCACAGGCATAGGCGGCGGCCATATCGTCAACATAAGGGAGCACAACCACATTCTTTGGGCATTGAGATAATTGAGTTTCCTGTTCCCGATGCCAACGCGGTCCGGTCTGCCACAAAATCTGAAAACCAGAAGCATTCCCGGTCGAAAGCCAACTCCAGACCGCTTCGTTCAGCTTGCGCGCTCCCTGGCTGCCGCCAAAAACGAATATCGTCTTTTTATCCGGTGATAATCCAAAAATGCGCGCACCCTCTTCTCTTTTCTTGTTCAGATACGGCCGCACCGGATTGCCGACATAGAGCAGATTTTCCAGTTTGGAGAAGAAGCGGGCCGATTCGGCAAAACCGAGAAAGACCAGATTGGCGCGTGGGGCAAGCACCCGGGTTACTAAACCAGGAACGGAATTCTGCTCTTGCAAAACATTGGGAATTTTTTTCCACTGTGCCCAGAACAAAACCGGGAAAGAAACATAGCCGCCGGTGCCGACTACCACCGAAGGGCGCAGGTTATTGAGCAGCTTGCGGGCGGCCAGAAGCGCGCCCAAAAGTTTGACCGGGACAAGAAAATTTTTGACCGACCAGAAGCGAGCGATTCCGGCCACTTTTAAAGTGAACAGTTCAAAGCCAGCCGCGGGAACAATTTTTTCTTCCGGCCCTCCGGCCCGGCCGACAAAAACCGGTTGGAAACCGGGGAAATGGGCAACCAGTTCCTGCGCCAAGGCCATTGCAGGGTAGATATGCCCGCCGGTGCCGCCGCCGGCAAACAAAACCTTACGCAAAGCGGCTTCTCCTTTCCCTGGCAGCGCGGGCGGCTTCATACAGCTTGGATTGAGCGGCGATATTTTGCAAAACTCCAATGGAAAGAGCCACCACTAAAAGAGAGCTGCCGCCGTAACTCAAAAACGGAAGAGGAATACCGGTGGTGGGAACCAAGCCGGTAACCACGGCGACATTTAGAACTACCGAAACAAAAATTGAAGCCGTCAGAATAAAAGCCAAAAGGAAACCGAACAGGTCCGGAGCGCGGGCGGCAATCATCCAGCCGCGCCAGATTAGAACGAGGAAGAAAAAAAGCAGAATGGCCAAACCTACAAAACCGCCTTCTTCGCCGATGGAAGCGAAAATGAAATCGGTGTGCGGCTCCGGCAGATAGAACATTTTTTGATGACCCTCTCCCAGCCCCTGCCCGAACACTCCGCCGGAACCAAGGGCCAGAACCGCCTGTTTGACCTGATAGCTTCCCTCTACCGGGTCAGCAAAAGAGCGGGCGTAGTCCAAAACGCGAGTCTTTTTGTAACCGAGACCGAAGACCAAAATGAGTCCGGCCAGAACTACAGGAATAGTTACCATAGCCATATGTTTAATCCGGGCGCCGACCACAAACAGTCCCAGAAAAGTCATACAGGCGATGGTGATGAAAGTACCCAGGTCCGGCTCCTTCATTATTAAAAAGAAAGCCAGAAAGAGAATGGGGGCATAGGGAATCAAAAGGTAACGCCATTCTCTGAACCGTCCGGCGCGCTTGGCCAGGGAGTGGGCGAGATAGATGGCCAGAGCAAATTTGAAAAACTCGGAAGGCTGAAATTGGAAAGCTCTAAAGGTAATCCAGCGCTGGGCCCCCTTGATGGGCCGGGCAAAAAGTACCGCCACCAACAGGACAAAAGCGATGGCCAAAAGCGGCAGGGCGATTTTGCGATAGAGATGATAGTCAATGCGCGCGAGAACGAAGATGGCGCCCATGGCGATTAGACTCCAGACCAGCTGGCGCAGGAGGAAAAAGTGAGGCGAGTCGAACCTTTTCTCGGCGATGAAATGGGAGGAGGAATAGACCATCACCACGCCGACGGTCATCAAAATCAGAACTACGGTCAGAAGGAAAAAATCTAAGCCCCAGCGGTTTTCCATTTTTGCTCCACTCTGCGTTTTATTTCCATAACCGATTCTTTGAAAACCTCTCCCCTTTCTTCGAAATTGGTAAACATATCGAAGGAGGAGCAGGCCGGAGAAAGCAAAACCGTATCGCCAGCTTCAGCTAAATCAAAAGCTTTTTCTACCGCTTCGGGTAAAGTGGCCGCTTCATAAGCTGGCGCCAGATCTCGCAGTGCCTGGCGAATTAAATTTTTGGCCTGTCCAATCAGAACCATTGCTTTGACCCGACCGGGGAAAAACTCCCGCAAAGGTGCGTAGCCGGCTCCCTTGTCCTTGCCGCCGGCAATAAGGATGATGGGAGGCTTAACGGATTGCAGGGCATACCAGACCGAATCGACGTTGGTGGCTTTGGAGTCGTTGATGAAAGCAATGCCGTTTATCGTAGCTACTGGCTCGAGACGATGCCCAACGCCCGTGAAAGTCAAAAGCCCTTTGATAACGCCCTCGGCGGGCAGGCCCCAGGCCAAAGCGGCGGCGGCGGCGGCCAGAGCGTTGGCAGAGTTGTGCGGGCCTTTGATGGGAAGTTCATCCTGTTTAACCAGCGCTACCTTCCCTTTCGGGCCGGCAAAAACAAGGTGTTCTCCCTCGAGATAAGCCCCCAGAGAAACTTTTTCTTTCGTCGAGAAAAAATAAATTTCTCCCCCTTTTAAACTTCCGGCATAATTCCGCAGGAAGGCGTCGTCGTAATTCAAAACCGTCTTTTTTCCGGAGACAAAGTTTTCAAAAATACGCAATTTGGCTGCGCGGTATTCCTCAAAACTCGCATAGCGATCGAGGTGATCGGGCGACAGGTTTAAAAACAAGCTAATTTCCGGAGCGAACTCCTCGATATATTCTAACTGAAACGAAGAGATTTCCAGAACAATCATTTGATAAGAATTTTTTTCGACAACGACGGCTGAAAAAGGTAAGCCGATGTTGCCGGCGGCTTTGGTGGAAACTCCAGAAGATGAAAAAATATTCCCCAACCAAGCAGTTGTAGTAGTTTTTCCATTCGAGCCGGTAACGGCTATGATTGGCGATTTGCAAAGCCAGTAGGCGACTTCTATTTCACCAAAAATCGGCAACCCGCGGCTTTGGGCTTGTTGTAAAATCGGAGCATCTTTGGGCACGCCGGGGCTTACCACCAAAAAGTCTTTGCCATCCAGACAGGCAGAAGTATGCCCGCCGGTCTCGTAAACTACCCCCAGTTTTTGCAGATCAGAAATCGGCTCCGCCAAAGCGTTCGCCTCTTTTTGGTCGGAAACAAAGGGGGTTGCGCCGAACCGTTTAACCAGCTTGGCTAAAGCGATGCCGGAGCGGGCCATTCCCAAGATGGTGATTTGTTTTCCTTTTATACGTTCGGGATGATAGGGCATTATCTAATCTTCAGCGTGCTTAGGGTTAAAAGGGCAAAAAGCGCCCCCAAAATCCAGAAACGGACGACCACTTTCGACTCCGGCCAGCCGGAAAGCTCGAAGTGGTGGTGCAAAGGAGCCATTTTGAAAATCCGCTTTCCCCTCAACTTGAAAGAGCCCACCTGCAAGATGACTGATACCGCTTCGGCCACGAAAACGCCGCCCAGAATCACCAAAAGCATCTCTTTTTTCAGCAAAACCGCCACCGCCCCGAGCGCCGCTCCCAAAGAGAGTGCTCCGGTGTCCCCCATAAAGACCTGGGCCGGATGGGAATTAAACCAGAGAAAACCCAAAGCGGCCCCCATTGCCGCTCCGCAAAAAACGGTTAACTCCCCGGCACCTTCCAGATAAGTGATGGTCAAGTAACCGGAAAAATCGACCCGGCCGGTGACGTAAGCCAGGCCGGCGAAGGTCATAAAGCAGATGCCGCAGAGGCCAATGGCCAGCCCATCTAAACCGTCGGCCAAATTGACGGCGTTGGAAGCGCCGGTGATTATCAGCATTACAAAAGGGATATAAAACGGGCCGAAGGGAATGTAGTAATTTTTGAAGAAAGGAATGTCGGTATCGGGGGTAAAACCCTGGGAGGGGGGGAAAAAATACAACGCGGCGCCGAACAGAATCCCCAATAGAATCTGCCCGGCCAGTTTTTTGCGCGCCACCATTCCTTTTTTTTGATGTTTGATGACTTTCAAATAGTCGTCCATAAAGCCCAAGATGCCGGTCCAAACGGTGACGAGCACAATCAGTTGGATGTAACGGTTGGTCAGGTTGGCCCACAGCAGAGTTGGTATTAAAATCGCCGCTAAAATGATAAGCCCCCCCATGGTAGGAGTCCCGGCTTTGGATTGGTGGCTTTGCGGCCCTTCTTCACGGATTTTTTCTTTCAACTGCATTTGCGCCAGCTTGCGGATGAAATACGGCCCCAAAATCAAGGCGATAAAAAGGGCCGTTACCGTGGCGTAGGCGGTGCGGAAGGTGATGTAGCGGAAGAGGTTGAAGCCGGAAACATAATCCGCCAGAGGATAGAGCAGATGATACAGCATCAGTTTCTCCCCTCAAAACCTTCTTTAAGCCCGCGAACCAATAAATCCAGGCCGCTGCCGCGGGAGGCTTTTACCAGAATCATATCGCCGGAGCGGACGAAACCAAGCAAAAAATCGAGCGCTTGCTTTTGTGTGGCAAACCAGTTAACTTTTTTGGCATCCATTCCCGAACCAATGGCCGAATCGGCTAAAGCTTTGGATTCCAAACCGACCGCAACCAGTAAGTCCAAACTAAAAGAGGCGGCAGCTTTACCTGCTTCGGCATGCAAAAATTCTGACTTTTCCCCTAACTCTTTCATATCCCCCAGACAGGCCACCCTGCGGGCCGCCCTTTGCTCGGCTAATGTAGCTAAGGCGGCCCGCATAGAGTCGGGGTTGGCATTGTAGCTGTCGTTTAGGATTGAAAGGCCGGCGATTTGTTCCAATTCCATACGCCAGGCAAGCGGATGGAATTCGGACAAAGCCGCGCCGGCTTTTTCCAAATCGGCGCCCATTGTTTCGCAAAGAGCCAAAGCGGCTAAGGCGTTGTAAATTTGGTGTCGGCCGAGGATGAAAAGCGTTACCGAAAGCTTACCATTATATAGGAAGTCGTAACCGCCAAAAGCGTTCAATCTCAATTCGGTAGCCCTGAAGTCGGCTTTCTTCTCGATACCGAACCAGCGGACATTTATACCCTTCCGGGCACGATAGGTGGAAAGCATCGGGTCGTCGGCGTTTAGGAAAAGAGTCCCGCCGGGAGGCAGGCCAAGGGCCAGTTCCAACTTGGCTTCCATCACTCTTTCTTTGGTTCCCAAACCTTCGAGATGGGCTTCGGAGATATTCAAAACCACACCAAAATCGGGGCGGCAGATTAAAGTCAATCGAGCCATTTCCCCTTTTTTACTGATTCCGAGTTCATAAACGGCTGCCCGGTGCTCTTTCTTCAAGGTGAAAACGGACAAAGGCAGACCTATCAAGTTATTGAAGTTCCCCAGAGAGCCTGTGGCCTTGAAAATGGCGGACAAGGCCTGAAAAGTCATTTCTTTGGCCGTAGTTTTACCGGAGGACCCGGTTATGCCCGCCACTTTTAACGTGAAGCGCCCGCGATACCAGGCGGCCAAATCTCCCAATGCCTGCAAGGTATCCGCAACAACCAAGAGCGGCTTTTCAACTGGACGATTCTGAAGAGGCCAGCCTTTAGAAACAACCGCTAGGCCGGCTCCCGAAGCAAAAGCTTTCTCTAAAAACTTATGGCCATCGGTCTTTTCGCCCGGGAGGGCGAAAAAGATGTCACCGGTGACCAGCTCACGGGTATCGGTCGTAATAGCCGAAAATTTCTCATCGCGGCTTACGCCTACCAGCTCTCCTTTTGTAGCCCAAGTAATTTGGCCCGCAGAAAGCCCGCCCGCTTCGCCAAAGCTTACGCGATAAGATGGGCTTTGTTTAGCCATCTTGGTCCAATCAGTCGCCGCTGCCAGCATAACCCCTCTGCTTTAACGCTTCTTTCAAAACTTCCCGGTCATCAAATGGAATTTTCTTGTCGCCAATTTGCTGATGAACTTCGTGCCCTTTGCCGCAAGCGACCAAAAAGTCGCCTTCGCGAGCGGCTTGCACCATTTCAACCAACGCCTCTTTGCGGTCAACAACGACGCGAACCTTTGAACGATCGGAAAAGCCCGTCAAGGTGTCTTCGATGATTTGCTCCGGCGGCTCGGTACGGGGGTTGTCGGAGGTGAGAAAAATCAAATCGGCCTGTTTTTCGGCCGTTTGCGCCATCAAGGGGCGTTTGCCTTTATCCCGGTCGCCGCCACAGCCGAAAGCGATCAGCACCCGCTTGGGATTGAAAAAGCGCGCTAACTTCAGAATTTGCTCGATGCCATCCGGAGTATGCGCGTAATCTACGACAACCTGAAACGGCTGGCCCATTCTTACCTGTTCTACTCGTCCCGGAACGGACGGCGATTTTTCCAGCCCGGCCTTTACAATTTCGGACATAATGCCATAAGCCAGACCGGCCGCCGCGGCCGCTAAAAGGTTCTGCAGATTAAACGGACCGACCAAGGGCGAGGAGACGTTGAGCTTCTGGCCGTGAAAGGATAACTCAACTTCGGTTCCGCCGGTCGCGTAGCGATATTTGCTACAGAACAGGTCAGCCTTCGAATTTTCCACGGAATAAGTGAAAATTTCCCCCTTGGTTAAGGCGCGGAAAAATTCAAATTCCTTTGAATCCATATTTAAGACCGCTTTGCCGCTCGGTTTGAGATGACGGGTGAAAAGTTTGAGTTTTTCTTCCCGGTAAATTTCCATTGTTTTGTGGAAATCGAGGTGGTCGCGGGTCAAATTGGTTAAAACGGCTACATCGAACATAATTCCTTCCACCCGGCCCAAAGCCAAAGCGTGTGAAGAAACTTCCATCGCCGCCGATTTCCCCCCTCGTTGAACTACGTTGTAAAAGAAACGTGCCAAGTCGAGAGACTCGGGAGTGGTGTTCCAAGCGGGAGCCGAATCGGAGCCAAATTCGTAGGCTATCGTGCCCAAAAGCGCCGGTGAGAGGCCGGCTTTGTTCAAAATCGAACGCATTAAATAGGAAACGGTGGTCTTGCCATTCGTTCCGGTGACGGCAAAAAGAGCCAAAGAATTAGTCGGGTACAGGTAGGCCAGGTGGGAAACTTGCGCTAAAGCTTTGCGAACATCCGGCACTACCACCCAGGCGACTTCGCTTTCCAGACCGAAATCGACCGAGACCACAGCCGTGGCACCTCGCCCAACCGCATCCGGGACAAAGCGGCGGCCATCCTGCTTAAAGCCGGGTATGGCGAAAAAGAGGGCGTTCGGGACGACTTTGCGGGAATCACACTCAACCGCCAAAAATTCAGCCGGCATTTTTCCTATCAGTTTGGCTTGGGGCAAAAGCTTCAAAATTCCCTCTTTTTTAACCGGCAAGGGCATTTGGGCGGAAAACAGTTCATTCATTCCTAAATAGTGGGGCGCAGGAAAGTATCAGCACTTTGGCCGAATCGGCCCGGCTTCCGGGGTGCAGCGACTGCTCCTTTACCACTCCTTTACCTTTTACCCGTACGGAAAGCCGCCGGGCGTAAGCCTCATCCAACGCTCGGCGCACCGGAAACCCGAAAAAATCGGGAACCAAATCGCCCGGGCAATTGCACGGCGCCCATTCTTTCCTGATTTCTGCCGAAGCCATCTGCGCCCAGGCCGTTGAAAGAGCGGGAACATCTTTGCTTTCGAGCGGCACCGACAGCAAAGACAAAATCTTTTCCGCCACTTTTTTAAAAATTGGCGCCGCCACTTCCCCGCCGTAGTAGAGACCTTTGGGCTCATCCAGGGCGATAAAGCCGACCACGCGCGGAGAATCGGCCGGGAAAAAACCGACGAAGGAAGCTACGTAGCGCCCGGCGGTGTAGCGATGGGTCACCGGATCCGGCTTTTTTGCCGTACCGGTTTTCCCGGCCACTGGAATACCTTCCAATTGGGCGGCCCGACCGGTTCCCGAGTCAACCACGCCGGAGAAGAAACGGCGCAGGGTCTCCGCCGTTTTTTTCGAGATTACCCGGTCGACTTCCTGCGCCAAGGCGCGGAAAACCGTTTTTCCATTTTCGTCCTGGATTTCCTCGATTATATAAGGCTTCATCCGAATGCCGTCATTGGCCACGGTGGCATAGGCACTGACCAGCTGCATTGGAGTGACCGCCACCCCGTATCCATAGGAATTGGTCGCCAGCTCAAGCTCTTTCCAGCTTTTTTCTGACGGCAGCCAGCCCCCCACCTCCCCCGGCAAATCGATGCCGCTCTTTTCCCCAAAACCGAAACGGCGCGCCAACTCATAAAAGCCCGACCCCCCAACCGCCAGACCGATTTTGGCCAGGGCAATGTTGGAAGATTTGACTAGGGCATCTTCAAACGTGAGCCAGTCATACTTATGCACGTCGTGAATGGTATGTTTGCCGATTTTGAAAACACCTTTTTCGGCATAAATCAGGCTGGCGGGACCAAACTTTTTTTCTTCTAATGCCGCCGCTGCCGTGACCACTTTAAATGTAGAGCCCGGTTCGTAAATATCGGAAATCAGCCGATTTTTCTGGCGGGTTAAACGCGGGTTGGAACGGTCGGCAGGGATATAAGCCATCGCCAAAATTTCCCCTGTTTTGGGATCCAAAAAAACTCCCGTACCCGCTTCGGCCTTACTTTTTTCAACCCCCAAAGAAAGTTCGGCCTCCAAAACCGCCTGCATATTGACGTCGATGGTGGTTACCAGACTCTGTCCCGCCCGAGGAGCGGCTTCCTCCTTTTCGACCGAATACAAATTCCCCCGCGCATCGCGCAACAGAGGGCGACGAATAGAGCTTCCTTGAAGCTTGGAATCGTAATACAGTTCCAAGCCAGCCAATCCATTCCTATCGGTATCCACAAATCCGAGCCAGTCCACCCCCAAGGGACCGAAAGGATAATTGCGGCGCTCTTCTTGAAGGGGGTAAACGCGGGAAGTTAGTTTGCGTCCGACCCGCAAGGCCTCCTCTTTTTCCAACCCCCGCGCCAGCCAAACAAAACCTTTCCGATTCTTTTTCTCGCGCGCCTCTTTCTCGGAAAACCGGCCGGGGAAGGCGGCCGCCAACTGCCCTATTGACGGCAAACTTTCGGCGTAACTGAAAAAAGAATAGGCCGGAATGTTTTGCGCTAAAACTTCGCCATTCCGGTCAAAAATGATTCCGCGGCTGCCAACTAAAACTTTCTGCCCTTTCTCCTGTTCGCGCGCCATTTTGGCGTAGCGCGGGCCGGAGAACACCTGAATTTGCACCAGTCGGGCCAAAATCGAAAGCCAAATCAAAACCGATAGGGTTAAAAGAAATTTCACCCGCACGCGCGAGATGCCAAAAAGAAACCTACCGGCCATTCTTAAACTCCTGCGCCGAAACCGCGGCCTCTTTCAAGGGGAATTTTTGCCTTATCGTCGCCCAGAGGCCTTTTTGTCGGGCAGCCCTTTCCCACAATTCATCCGGCAGCATTGGATGCAAAGGCAGGCTCGCCAATTTGCGCGAACCGGGGAAATCCAGCCCTATATTCTGCGCTCGCGGAAAAAGCTCGACCAAAGAACAGCTCCGCGCCAATTCTTTATGGGAATAATCGATGTTTTCTTCCAGTTTTGTCTTTTCTTTTTCGAGTTGGGCCACCGCGTCCAAAAGCGAATAGATCTTAACGCGCTCGGCGATATAGGCCGCACACAGGGTGATTATCAAAAAAACGCAGCCGAAGGCTTTGGCCAGCCGGGTTTTAAAGAGAAAGAAATAGAAGGCGAAAAATCTTCTCATATTTTTTCCGCCGCCCGCAGTTTGGCCGAAGCCGAGCGCCGATTTTGCATTCTTTCTTTGGCCGAGGGAACCGCCGGCTTGGCCGTCAAAATCTTAAGCATTGAGCGATGGCCGCACCGGCAAACGGGAAAGTCGGGCGGACAGATGCAATCTTTTGATTCCCTTTTGAAAAACTCTTTTACCCGTCTATCCTCGAGCGAATGATAGGAAATGGCCACCAGCCGCCCGCCCGGCTCCAAAAACGGCAGCGAATTTTCCAACCCCGATCGAATGTTTTCAAGTTCTTGATTTACTTCCATTCGGATGGCCTGAAAGATTCGTGCCAAAAAACGCCGGGAATTGAGACGTTTCCAGAACTTGAGCAAAAGCTGGCGAAGCTGGGCCGTGGTGAAAATTCTTTCCCCCCTTCGGGCGGCGACGATAAAGCGGGCCAGGTTTCTTGCTTTCGGCTCTTCGCCAAAATTACGGAAAATCTCGGTAAGCTTTCCTTCGGGATATTCGTTCAAAACCTGCTCGGCTGTCAAAGCTTGCGATAAATCAAAACGCATATCCAAAGGCCCTTCGGCTTGGAAAGAAAACCCGCGGGATGGCTCATCGAGTTGCAGCGAAGAAAGGCCAAAGTCGAACAGAACTCCCGAAAGGCGCGAAACGCCGGCTTTGGATAATACCTCCGGTATTTGGTTAAAATTAGCCTGATAGTAAGTAAACCGTGGGAAATCCAAATCCATTTTGGCCGTTTCTGGATCCCGGTCCATTCCTATTATCTTTCCTTCAAAGCCGGAAATTGCTAACAAAGCTCGGGTATGCCCTCCGCCGCCAAAGGTTGCGTCCAGATAGGCTCCATCGGGCCGATGGTACCAAAATGACATTGCCTCCCGAACCAGAACTGGACGGTGCACACGCTACGTCGGTTTAGAGTTTTTTGAAAAAATCTTTTCGGCCACTTTTTCCCATTTCGGTTTGAAACGGGCAACGAACGCTTTGTATCGAGCCGGGCTCCAGATTTCCATCCAGCGGGCCGCGCCCAGAACGACCGCCTCGCCGGTAATGCCGGCCTCCTTTAAATAATCCTCTGGAATTAGAATACGGCCCTGGGGGTCGGGAGCTACTTCCTGCGCGGTGGCATACAAAAAACGGTTGAAATCCCGATAGGCGCCGAAAGTAAACGGCTGGGTGCTCAAATTTTTGCCTATATCCTCCCATTCCGATTCGGGATAGAGCACCAGGTAGCCATTGAAGCCGATGGAAAGAAAGAACTTTTCTCCGCCGTTTCTGCGCAGCTTGGCCGGGATGGCCAAACGCCCCTTATCGTCCACGACGCTGCGATAATTGCCGGTATAGCTGGGCATTTTGAAAAAGAGCTCTCCTCCGTCCCGATTCCGGCCCCCCCTCGCAATGGAAGGCCTTGTTTTTTTAAAAAACCTGGATGCCTCTCTTAATTCTTTACCACTTTTCCCCACTTCCACCCAAAAAAAACCACTTCATATTACTTGCCCACCACCCGTTTTGTCAAGCGGAAAGTGGATTTTTTGAAAAAAAATTTTTACGGGCGGATAATTGGTCTCATTTTCCGGGAAGAACTTTGAAGCACAACGCTCACAAAAGGACTTTAAGAAAAATCGAAGAAGCTTAAGCGCCGGAAAAGAAGGTAAGCGGAAGCCCTACCGGCTGCGGAGATAAAAACCAGCGGCAATAGTAATAGTAGTCCGGCTTTTTCCAACGGACTCGACCATTTCCAAAGGTAGCGGAAAAAACCGAAGTGAGAAGAAAAGTAGAAGGCGGATCGCATTTTCTGCGTAGAGCCTCCCCGGTGGTGGAAAACTTTTGCTTCCGGCCAAAAAGCAATGCGCAATCCGGCCTGTCTTAACCGTTGCGCAAAGTCAACGTCGCCGAAGAAAACGAAAAAGCGCTCGTCCAGTCTTCCAACTTTCTCAAGAACCTCGCGCCTGACTAAAAGCGCCGAAGCCATCGGCTGCTCGACTTCTTGGAAACTTTTATGGTCAAAATCCGGCATCTTCCAACGGTTAAAAAAAGTTTTGGGGAAAAGCCTTCCCAATCCCAAACTTTGAAAGAAAAGGTCAAGGATGGTGGGCAATCGGCGGCAGGATGGTTGAATCGAACCATCTATATTCAACATTTGTGGCGCTACGGCGGCAAACTCCTGCCTTTCATCCAAAAACCGGACTAATTCTTGCAGGGCCGCCGGTTCAAAGCTGATGTCCGGATTTGCAAAAAGAATCATTTCCCCTTTTGAAGCGTCAATCCCTTGATTATTGGCGGCCGACCAGCCTAAGTTTTGCGGGTTGGTAATTAACTCATTAGTCCAGCCCCAATTTCTAATCGGGTCAACGGTCTTGTCCTTTGAGGCATTATCTATGAAACGAACTTCCGCCCATCCCTTCGGCAACTTTTCGACACTTTGAAAAAATTCAGGCAGAAACTCGGCTGAATTAAAGGTTACGCAGATTATCGAAACTTTGGGGCTATTCATTGCGGCGGTAAACCGTCACCGGCCCCGACCGGAAAGCGGGGGTGTAATTCAAAGAAGGCGGCCTCGGCCAGTGCTCGGCCACCACTCCTCCCATTACAACCCACTTCACTTTTTTGCCGGTCAAAAGTGAGTCAACCCCAACCGAATCGAGAATATGATAGGCCTGTTTTTCCTTAGAAGATAAAAGGTGGGTAACATCCAAACCAACGGTTTCCATTCCGCGAGGCAGTTGCATTCCGGACAAAACGGCCCAACCGGGCCATTCTGAAAGAACCGTATCGGCCGGATTGCATTTTCGGGCCAAGTAATCAACCACCGGTCGAATAAATTCCCGGTCGCGGGAGCGCTGACCGAAAAGAAAAATATAGGCCACCAGCGCCAAGGAGATAACGTGCGCCAAGCCCAAGCCCCATTTTCGTAAAAATACCAACCAACTACTACTTCTTTCTTCAAGATAATTCCATCCAAAACCGGCCAAGAGTGCCAAATAGGGGAGCGCTTCTGCATAGTACTGCCCCATAGAGGGGGTGGAAAGGATAAAAACCAGATGCAGAACAGCGACCGTGCCGAATGCCAAGTGCAAAACCTTCCGCCGCCAAGCATCCAGCGGACGGTGAAGAAGTCCGAGGAGGGCCAAACCATAGAGGATAAAATTCTGGGGAAAAAAGAGAAACCGGACGATAGCGGTCAACCGCTTCACCCAGCCGAATTGGCCGCCAGCGGCTACCACTTCATTTCCCCAAAGTTGGTGATAGGTGTAATTATTGAAGAAAAAAGCTGCCGGGGATTGAAAAATAAAATAAAGGGAAAAAGACAGAGCTGCCAAAAAGCCGAGTGACCAGAAAAGAAAGTTCTTGGCGCGGTGGCCTTTCTGCAAAAGCAGAAGAGCCGCCCAAAACGCCGAGGGGAAAAGAAGGAAGCCCCGGAAATTGGCGCCCATTCCGGCAGCGGCACCGGAAAAAAAGAATCTAATTTTTCTTTGCCCGGTTTCACTCGCCAGCGCCCAGAAACCCAAAAAAAGAAAAAAATCCCCCCAGCCGGCCGGTTTGGCAACCGAGCCCCAGACGAGCACCAAGCCGTTCAATATCCAGAGACCCCACAAAACGAAGGCGGTTTTTTCGTTCCAGAGACGGCGGGCCAAAGAAAAAATAAGCGCGCCGGTGAAAAGGGGAGCTAAAGCAGAAATCAAGCGGCAAAAAAACAGGCCGCTCCAGCCGAAATGGGAAAGCGGTGCGAGAAAATAGGGATAGTATGGGGTTTGAACGTACATAAAATCGAGATAGGGACGATGCCCCCAGAAGACCTCGCGGGCGGCGGAAAGATAAAGTCCCTCGTCGGCATCGAGATAGCGGAAGAAAACGAAAATAACCAAAAGGCCGGCGTGCAAAAAAAACAGCGAAAGAACCCTTTGTCGCAGGGACAAGCGCCGCCAGAAATTCATACCTTCTCCAGTTTTGATTCCAATAAAGCCGAAAGTTTTTGGGCTTCCTTATCCCAGCCGAAGCGGGCCCGCTCCGCTTCCGGAATTCGCAAAAAACCCTGCGCTTCCCAGAGCCGGTGGTAGAGTTGCAAACTTTCCACAATCGCTTCTTCCGTATCGCACAGGCAGCCGACCGGAAAGGAGGCCAAAAAATCGGCCACCGCGCCCTGGGCCGGGGCGACCGCTAAGACCGGACGGCCGAGGCCGATATATTCGAAGATTTTAGCCGGCAGGTTGAGGCGGTACTTTTCCTCCGGCGGTAAAAAAAGAAGAAAAAGGTTGGCCTCTGAAAGCTGGCGGAGGGCTTCTTGATGCGGAAGGTAGCCAGTTACCTCGGTATTTTCGGCTAATCCCAGCTCGGCCAACCAGTGGGTAAGAGGCAGGCCCAGAACTTTACCCACCAGAAGTAATCGGAAAGAACGTTGCGCCTCTTTTTTCCAGCGGGCCAGGGCCTTCAGGAAAAGATACGGGTTATGGGCGGTGTTCAAAGTCCCGCCATAGGCCAGAGTAAAAACCTTTGATTTGGAAGGTGTCGCAGGCGGGTGGATTTCGGAATCGTAGCCGTTAAAAATGGTGACTACGTTCCTTCCGCCGGCAAATCGCTCAAGGTAGTTTTTCAAGCTGTCGTTGACGGCGGTTGCGCCATCAGCAAAAGCCAGCATACGTTTTAATTTCTCCTGCCGCTGCTGCCACAAACTGGAATTCGGCTCGGGCGCCTCCACCTCCCACGGGTCGCGGAAATCGGCCACCCAGCAAATACTTCTCTTCTGCTTCAACCGGAGGCCGACAAGATGAATCGAAGGAGGCGGGGAGGTGGTCCAGACCACGTCTATGGAGAATTTTTCAACCAAGCGGGAGGCCTTAAAGTAGGCAAATGGGACGAAACCGAGTTTGGAATCCCAGACCGATTTTGGGCTTAAGCGAGAAGCAAAATCGGATGGCCGGCGTTTTCTCAGACCTAAAAGATAGGCCAGCCGAGCCGGGTCGGCCGAACCGGTCCGAAAGACCGGAATTCCCGGAGGAAAGTCAGACAAAAGAGTGGGGTCGCTTTGCCAGTAGGCAATTGGCTTGACGGTTAAAACATAAACTTTCCAGCCCAGACGGAAAAGATACTTGGCCAGATTCAAAGGGCGCTGGACACCGGCCATTCCAAGCGGCGGAAAGTAATAGCTGATTAAAAGAACCGAGCGAGGCTTCAATCCTTTTCAACCAGCTTTAAAAAAGCTTTTTCCATTTCGGCCATATTCTCTTCCCAAATCGCCTTTGCCTCTACCTCCTCGAAGGCCTGCTCCGCCAACTTGATGCGCAAGTCGTTGTCATCGACCAGTTGTTCAATTAGATAGGCCAGCATTTTCGCATTCCTTCGGACAAAGGTTAATCCGTTTTCCATAACTTTTATCCATTCGCTATTGCCAGGAATTTCGGTAACGATACAGGCCAGCTTGGCGGCCATTGCTTCCAGCAAAGAAACCGAAGTGGAATCGGAAAGCGCGGTGGAAACATAGATATCGCTTTTCAGCAAAAGCTCCTGATAATAGGAAGCGGGCAAAACCCCCATAAAAGAAACTTTATCGCCCAAATTTAATTGCCCCGCCAGCGTTTCCAGCTTTCTTCTTTGAGAGCCCTCACCCAAAATAAATGCCTGCCAGAGCCTCGCGGTTTTCAATCGGGCCAAAGCCAAAAGCAAAGTTTCAACATTATAGAGTCTTTCCAAGCGGCGACAGGAAATAATGGTCACCATTTCCTTTTTCTCCAACGCCTTCTTTCTGCCCGACTCCAAAAAAGCCTTTGGAACGCCCATTGGCATCACTACTACTTTCTCACTTTTAACTCCCAAATGAATTAACTCGATGTGGGAAACTTTGGCATCGGCAGTTACCAAATTGGCCTTGGAAAGAGCATAGACGGCCCGGGCTTTGTGAAGGAAGCTCTTGTGAGGCGAAATCAGAACATCCGAACCCCAGGTGGAAATAACCAGCGGGTGAAAGCCGGAAAGGGCTCCCAAAAGACCATAATTGGGGACAAAATGCGCATTCACTAAATCGGGGCTCAATTCCCCAATCAACTGCCGAACCTGGCCTTTCAAGGCCAAATACCGCAACGGCCACCATTTGATTGGGCTGGACAGGCGTCGAAAGTTGGGAAGCTCCTCTTTCGGCGGCTCTGCCGACGAGGTAAAAACTTCGTGCCCGCGCTGGGCAAAATAATGCGCCCAACGGGCAAAATGAATGCTTGAGGCGTCGCCCAAAAAGAGAAGTTTCATTTTTTAAACTTTTCGTAGACCGAACGAAGTTTTTTCACCATCTTCGAGGAGTAGGTATATTGATAAACCGGTACTTTTTCCGCTCCCATTCTTTCTTTAAGGAGAGTCACTCCAAAGGCGTCCACCGGCGATTGGCCAAAATTAAGCCGTTTAAAACTTTTGTTGATTGCCCAATCCATAACTTTTGTCATCAAGAAATATCCGGGCCGAAGCTTAGAAAACTTGGGATCGAAATCGGCATCCCACAAAAATAATTCGTCCCGAAAGGGAAAGCACAAAAGAAAGCTGGCTGCTTTTCCATCTTTTTTGGCCAGAAACCAGGCCACTTTTTCGTCGGGAAGCAATATCTCGGCAATTTTTTCATAAAACTTTTTTGTATAAAAGGTCTTTTTCCTACCTCTCCCGGTCAGCATATAGAAGTCCTTTAAATCCGCCTGCTTCTCAACTTTCACGAACGAAAAACCAGCCTGTAAAGCTTCTCCAACCTGCTTTTCGGCGGAACGAGAAAGAAGCGGCCGCCCACCAGAAGGCAAATTCAAACGGTGAACATATTCGGGCGCAACCGAAAATCCCAATTCCACTAGTCCCGGCTGCTCGGTTTCACCAAAAACCACCAGCCGTTCCCTTTTAACCCCTGTGGTTAGTTCCAACCAGCGCCGGTAAAGCCCGGCCGGCGAACCTCCCGGACGGCAAGCGGCTCCTCCGTACGTTCCCATCGGCATTGAATAATAACCGGATAGAAGTTTTTTGGCTTGCACATACGGCAGGCCGGCCCGATAAGAGCCGTCGGAACCAATAGCAACTAAGAAATAACTTTTAAAGAACGGAAAGCTTTCTCCCCAGACTTGACACCACTCGGCCGTCTGAAAAAAAGTTGAATGGGGGGAGGCGTTCAACAAACCCTCCCACTTTTTTTTGTCCAACTCGGTCGGAGTTAAAAGTTCAATCAAAGTCAGAATTGACGAATTACGGCCAATTTGCCGGTAAATCGCTCTCCGTTCGAGTTGGCGACCAAAAAAAGATAGACTCCGGAAGCCACCAGCTCTCCTTTGGAGTTTCTGCCATCCCAAAAATCGGAGTTTTTCAGGCTGCGAACCTCTTCACCCGCCACATTATAAATGTGCAAGGTGGCATCCAAGGGAAGGCCCCGAAAATAAACCCTCCCTCCGCCATCGCGCAAAAACAAAGGATTGGGAAACGCTTCCACTTTTGAAAGCGGGGCAGCATCTTCAAGAACCTGGGTAGAAAGACGCGACAGGCCGCCGGTCGTGCCAATCCAGAGGTAACCGGTCTTCGGGTCAAAATCCATATCGTTTATCAAAGGGCTGACCAGACCGGAATTTTCCGGCATAAAGGGGCCGAAAAATTCCTCCTCTTCCGTAATGACCGCCAACCCCCGGGTTGTCCCGATCCATTTATTGTTGCGCGGGTCGACGACAATCGAATTCACCTGCGGGCCAAGCGGCTGCGGTAAGTTAATCGTCTCAAAAAACTGAAAGTCCGCATTAAAACGGGAAAGCCCCAGGCCGGTGCCGGCCCAGAGCACGCCGCGGCGGTCAACCGCAATGGCGGTCACCCTATCGGCAAGCAGGAAGTTGTTATCCTTGTTGTAATATGCCAGGGTGTCATCGCTGCGGTCGGAAAGCGTGCCATTAAAGTTGAAATCGGCCACTCCCGGCCCGCCCGAAGGTTTAAAGGCAATCCAGATATGATTGCCGTTAGGGTGTACGGCTACGACATCGTTCTCGACGGCAACAAAGCCGTCCGACGGGCCAAACACTTCAAAACTTCCATTTGTATCGCGCACCACCAAAGTTTGTCCATTGGCGGCCACGCTGTTGGCGAACCAGACATTTCCTTGATAATCTACCGCTACGTCGGTGACCAATATGTAAAAGTTGAAACCGGGAATTCCGACCAGGGGGGAATTCAGAGTGTCGAAGCGGAAAAAACTATCCGGAGCGCTGCCCCAGGCCACGGTAGCCCCCCCACCCCAGAAAGAATACCATTTGTTGTCGGCTTGGTCGATATCTATTCCCCAAGCCTGCCCAACTAATTGCGAAACCATGTCAAAAACCGTCCATTTCGAGCTATCCACATCAAACATCGAGGCGCCATAAATATCATTGGCGCACCAGACCCGCCCCCGCGCATCGACGGCCAAGTCATCAAAATAATTTCCGGGCGGCCCGGGGGGACGATAAATTTCGTAAAAAGTCTGCTTCCAACGGGCAAAGCCGTTGGAGGTGGCTATGAAAAGTTCCGCCTGGGGAGTTATAAAAAGAGCGGGAAAGATGCGGGAACCATTTACAGTATCGCTGGCCATATCGGAATAGTTTCCCGGAATCGTTTGAACCAGCCCAAACTGCCAGGGGCTATATAACGTATCCCCAGAGGAAACCATCGAAGCGATAAAACCGGAGGCCAAATGCGAACGATAGACCCGAAAGCGGGAGGAATCGGGCAGATAGGCAAAAACGCCGCCGGAGGTGCCAACCAAAAGGGTGTCCTGAAACACCAAAAGGGAATAGCAGTCTTCATTGGTTAAACCGACGCTGCTGTTTTTCCGAAAACTCTTCCAGTTAGAAGGATTGAGCAGATTGGCATTGCCTTTGAAGGCCCGCGCTACCCCTTGTGGGGTAGCCGCCCAGATGGTGTCGCGAATGAGAGTCAAAGCCCGCACCGGCGTTTCGATATTTATCGAATCGAGCTGGCGGTAAATCTCTTTCATCTCTCCGCCGTTCCGTTCGGACAAAAACAAAGCCACGCCTACATCGGTGCCAATCCAGAGCCGGTCGCTATCCGGCAAAATGGCCAGAAGCTTTAAGGCGCGATTGTCTCGATCTATAAATGGAAAAATCGTAAAACGGTTTTGACCCGGTTCGTATTTGGTCAAAGTTCCATTGTCCGCCCCCATCCACAGATTCCCTTTTGCATCGGCCGCGACAGACAAAAGAAAATTACCCCCCAAGCCTTCGGCGTTGGTGAAGACTTCGCGCGAATTGGTAACCGGATTAAACTTGACCAATCCCCCGGCGGAAGCTACCCAGAGAAAACCGTTCGCATAGGCAAAGCCGCGCACGTCGTTGGTGTTGGTAAAATTCTTCCAAGGCCCGACTACCAAAGCCCTGGTTGCCGGAGCAAAAATCATCAAAATAACTGCGACTGAAAGAAGGCGTTTCCTCATTCTATTTTATAAGAGTCTTTCTTCTACGCTTTGCTTCTATCAAGGAAAGCAAAAAAACCAAACTTACCACCGAACAAGCCTGGGGGAAGAAGTCTCCCCAGCGGGTGTAAAAGGTGGTTTTCGCCTTTAGGGGAATGGAAGCAAAGATAATCTGTTTTTTGAAAATCTCACTTTCCGAAAGGACCCGGCCGTAGGGGTCGAAGCCGGCGGAGATGCCGGAATTGGCCGCGCGCACAAAGGAAATCCGATTTTCAACCGCCCGGAAAAGGGCGATGCGCTCGTGCTGATAGGGCCCGGAGGTGCGGCCGTACCAGCCATCGTTTGTGATGCCGACCAAAAACCCGGCTCCTTTCAAAACGAAGCGCCGTACCAAATCGGGAAACACCGCTTCGAAGCAAATCAAAACTCCATACGGGCCGAAGGAAGATTTTAAAAGAAGAATGGAGTCTCCCGGAGTAAAATCGGCCTGGCCGACGTGAATATCTCTAAGCACCTTCACTTTTCCCGAGAACGGGATCGTCTCCCCGAAGGGCACCAAATGGATTTTACAGTAAGGAAAGGAGGTCCGGCCCAACGTATCGAAATGAAAGGCGGCATTATAATAAAGATATTGATTCGGCCCAACCGAGCGATAATCCAAGGTCCCGATTAACATCTCTTTTTTAATTAAGTTGGAAATAGCCATCACCGAATATAAATAATTCGGTTCCCGCAGTAAATAACAAGGGGCCGCCGTTTCCGGCCAGACCAAAAAATCGGCCCCGGAGGCGGAGGCTACAAAAGCCAATTCTCGATACGTATCGAAGCTGGACTGGGTGTAGGCCGAATCCCATTTGCTGTAACTGTCGATATTTCCCTGCAAAAGGGCGACTTTCAAGGCTGGCTCCGTTTTGGCATTATCCAAAACCCAGCCGCCGTAAACTCCCGGAGCCAGCCACAATACTAACCCGGCCGCAAAACCGAGCCGGCGCTTTTTGCCGGAAGTTTGTAACGCGTAAAAAATCAGCAGATTGAGAATCACAATCCAAAAGGAAAGTAAAGTATCTCCCGCAAAAGGCAAAACCTGGAGCCAGGCGGTGTAGTAGCTCTGCGTATAGCTTAAATTAGTCCAAGGAAAGGCCAGTTCTCCCAGCGTGCGGAAATACTCCAGCCCGACCAGAAGGAACGGCAAAAGAAGATAAGCCTTCTCCCCCCAAACTTTTTTCATATGCCCGAAAAGCCAGAACGGCACGGCCCAATAGAGCGCCAAAATCAGAATCAGCGCCACCGTGCCGGGCAAGGTCACCCGCCAGGTCCAGAAAAGCAGCCCGGCATTGGAGATAAAACCATAGAGATAAGCGAGGCCAAAATGTTGTTTGGGAGTTTTGTCTTTCAGGGCAAGCAATAGTGGGATTAAAGCAAAGTAAGCCAAGAAACCGATGGGAAAAGGTGGGTAGGCAAAAATTAAGGCCAAGGAACCGACGGCAATTAACAGATAGTCGCGCCGCAAAATCTTCGGTTTTGCTTCTAAAATTGTTTCCGCTTGGCTGGTGATTTCCAAAACTTCAGTCATTCGCAATAAGCGAGCGGCCGGTCATTTCGACGGGCTGTGGAATGCCCAAAAGCTCCAAAAAAGTCGGGGCAAAGTCAGCCAAAATTCCGCCGGCACGCAAAGCATATTTCTTTTCGGGGGCGACCAGCGTACAGGGCACTGGGTTAGTGGTGTGTGTGGTATGCGGGCCGTTGGTGGCAAAGTCCCACATCGTTTCGCAGTTCCCATGATCGGCGGTAATCAAGGCCGTGCCACCTGCTCTGCGGATGGCATCCATAACTTTCCCTACTCCGGCATCGACAGTTTCTACTGCCGCCACAGCCGCCTTCAAAACTCCGGTATGTCCGACCATATCCGGATTGGCGTAGTTTAAGATGACAACATCGTATTTTTTGGACAAAACCGCCTCCACCACTTTGGTTGTAACTTTGGGCGCACTCATCTCCGGCTGCAAATCATAGGTTGGAACTTTGGGGGAAGGGATTAAAATGCGGTCTTCGCCCGGAAAGGGCGTTTCGTTTTGTCCGTTGAAAAAGAAGGTGACGTGTGGGTATTTTTCCGTCTCGGCTATCCGCAGCTGTTTTTTCCCTGCCCTGGAGAGTACTTCTCCAAAAATATTTCTCAAAACCATCTGCGGAAAAGCAGCTTTGGCTTGCAATTTGTCGTCATAATGAGTCATTGTGTACAAATCGATGCGCGGCTTCTTTTTTATACCTTCAACATCCATTGAGGGCTCGGTTAAAAGAAAGGAAAGCTGTCGTCCCCGGTCGGTACGGAAATTGAAGAAAATGACACAGTCTCCATCGGTAATCAAATTGGGTCTTCCCGTGTCGATATGAATCGGCTCCATAAACTCGTCCGTAATTTTTTGGGAATAGAAATTTTTAATCGCTCCAACCGGGTCTTTGGTTTTGGCGCCTTCGCCGGCGACCATAAGCCGATATGCTTTCGATGTCCGCTCCCAGCGCTTATCCCGGTCCATTGCATAATACCGACCGCAGATGGAGGCCAGCTCCCCCACCCTTTCGCAGGTACAGAAATCCAGAACCTGCTGAATAAAACCTGCGCCGGAAATGGGCGAGCAATCGCGCCCGTCCAAAAAAGCGTGCACAAAGACATCGGGAACTTTGCGCTCTTTGGCCATTTTTAAAAGAGCGAAAAGATGGTTGATGGAAGAATGCACGCCGCCGTCGGAGACCAGCCCCAAAATATGCAGCTTTACTTTATCCTTCTTAGTCTTTTCCATCGCCTCGATCAATGCCGGATTTTCGAAAAACTCCCCTTCTTCGATGGCTTTGTCGATGCGGGTGATTTCTTGATAGACGATTCTGCCGGCGCCGAAGTTCAAATGCCCCACTTCCGAGTTACCCATCTGCCCTTCCGGCAGACCGACCGAACGGCCCGATGCACCCAATTGCGTGTACGGGTTTTCCGAAAACAGCCGGTCTAAACAGGGCTTTTTTGCCAGCGTAACGGCATTGTACGCATCGGCCTCTCTAATCCCGTAGCCGTCCAAAATGATTAAAATGAGCATCAAAATCAGGCGCCGCCGCGCTGCAACAGGTCCCGCACGGCAAAATATTTTTCCGGCTCAAAGGGGCACCAAATGCGCAACACCGGTCTATCTTGGGCGTCGGCAAACTCCACCAGCGGTTCCTCCCCGTGGCCGGACTCTTCCTGTTTGAAATGCAAGGTCTGAAAACTATTGGATTGGATATGCACGTGGCAGCCGCATCCCTTCACTTCCAAAAGAATTTCGTTGGCGCTCGCTTTGAAAGAAATTTCTCCCACCAGATTGGCCGAAACTCCTTGCGGCCCCAAAGCTACAATCACTTTTCCCAACTCTTCCAGTTTCTTTAAAACCGGCTCCAAGACCTGGCTCACTTCAACACAACCTCGCGCTTGCCGGCCGAAATCTCGCCAATAATCCAAAATTTTTCGTCGCGGCCTTTTAAATCGCGCATAAATTCATCCGCTTTCTCCTTAGCAACCACAGCTATCATTCCCACTCCCATATTGAAAACCTGATACATTTCCTCTTTGCTCACTTCACCCGCTTTTTGTATCAAGTGGAAAATCGGCGGCACTTCCCAGGCGCTGGTGTCAACGATTGCGGTAGTATTCGAAGGCAGAATTCGAATCAAGTTTCCCGGAATTCCCCCGCCGGTAATGTGCGCCAAACCGGAAAGCTTACCCTGAAGAATCAGCGGATGCAGCAAATGAAAATAGGAACGATGCACCCGCAACAATTCATCCGCCAAGGTCGCCCGGTAATCCGGCAAAAAACTATCCAACTTGAACGTGCCGGAATCGAGCAAAACCTTGCGCGCCAGCGAATATCCATTGCTATGCAACCCGGAAGAGGCCAAACCAATCAAGACATCCCCCGCCGTAATCATCCGGCCATCTATAATCTTCCCACGCTCGACGACGCCAACCATAAAACCGGCCAAATCGAATTCTCCGGAAGCGTAAAACCCCGGCATTTCGGCCGTTTCGCCGCCCAAAAGCGGGCAGTTGTGCCGTTTGCAGCCGCGGACGAGTCCTTCCATCAAGCTTTCTCCCGCGGCGGCATCCAGTTTTCCCCAGGCCTGATAATCCATAAAGAAAAGCGGCGCCGCGCCTTGGACCAAGAGGTCGTTGACCGAATGGTTGACCAAATCTTCCCCAACCGTGTCCAATCTACCCGCCGCTATGGCGACTTTTAATTTAGTTCCGACCCCATCGGTGGTCGCCACTAAAACCGGTTCTTTGTAATCTTTGGGAAAAGCAAACATCCCTCCAAAAGCGCCCACGTCCGCCAAAACCGCTGGCGTGCGCGTGGAAGCTACTTGAAGCTTGATTTTGTTTTTGACCTGCTCGGCCAAGGCGATGTCCACGCCCGCTTTTTTATATTCGCTCATAAAAGCCGCTGCCCGTTGATTTCCAGCTCAAACTTTGTTTTCAAAAATTCCGCCGCCCGCCGGCAAAAGGCCATTCGGGAAAGAAAAATCTCAAAATATTCCATTACCTGCGAAATGGAAGTGTCAATTCTGATTTCCAGGGAAATGGTGCTGTCTCCCTCTTCTACTCGAAGAAAAGATGAAGTGGCGGCATAATTGACCCGGTCGTGAATATCCTGCGTGATGGAGCCGGTGGCGCGCACCCGCGAGCGGTGCACGTCCGATTTGTCCGCCAGAATCACCGCCGCGCCGATTTCGTTCACCGGCTGCCCGCCTTTCTCTTCATGATTGCCGATGGCCGCCATAATTTCCAAAACCTCCTCGATCGGCATCCCCAGATGGGACAAAACCCGCTGGGCGATCAAAGCTCCGGTCTGGGCGTGGTAGTCGCGCGATATCACGTTGCCGATGTCGTGCAGGTAGGCGGCAATGGAGGCCAGCTGGGCCTGCCGCTCCGGGCGCTTGAGCCGGCTCATCACGTTGTGGGCGATATTGGCGACCAGGCCCGTATGCCGCAAGCCGTGCTCGGTGTAGCCGATGACCCCCAGAACCCGGTCGGCCATTTCAATAAAAGAGTGAACTTCCTCGTTTTTTTTGACCTCTTCGAGGGTGACCATTTTTTGCACTGGATTAAGCTACGAAAAAAAGAGAAGCGGAGCAAGTTTACCTCACCCCCGAATCCCCTCTCCATTTAATGGAGAGGGGATTATGGCTGGTAGCCGACACTTTAAGTGTCGGAAAATCCTCGACTGAAGCCGAGGCTACCACCAGGGACGAACGGTTGTTCGCCCCTACGAAAAATCCGTTTCGCGTTTGGCAAAGGCGAAGCGGCTTTTTGCCTTAAGGGACTTGTTTCACGTGAAACCCTGGCCGGTGGGTCGAGCGGGAAGAACGGGCAGGCAATTTAAGGAGGCGCAAAATCAATATTAAAGCGGCTCTTTTTTCTTCTAATCCCTAATCCCTGTTTTTCATGTAAGGGGCACGTTGCAACGTGCCCGTTGCGTCAGGAATTATTCTTGACGCAACCGTAGGGGCGAACAGCCGTTCGCCCCTACGGCTAAACCCGAAAAAGATTTTCGTAGGGGCGGGGCATACCCGCCCCTACGTGAAAATCAAACCATCAGCGCAGCTGGCCGAGCTTTTTATCTTCTTCCTTTTTTCCTGCCGCCAGCGACTCAACCAGTTCTTTTAATTTTTTCAACTCCGCTCTCACCTCTTCGTTTTCGGCTTTTAGCTGTGATAGCTCGCTGGTAAACGGCTGCATGTTTACCTTGACGAAGCTTTCGAAGAAAACCGAGATTTTCCTGTGCTTCTTGCCTTCTACCGTTTCTCCAACCTCGCTCCAGCGCACTGGTTCAGCCGCCCGGGCAACAACATAGCTGGCCGCATACTGGCCGTTTTCTTTCATCGCATGCCCGGCGGTGGCCGAAGAGATTAAGTAGTCGCCAATCTCAACATTACCCCCTTCATCCACCACCCACATATCGCCGTTGCCTACGGCCATAATTAGATGGGGGTTTTCCGGACCGGCCGGTTGGCTGGATTCCTGCAAGCCAAGATACGACCCCAAGCAGGCCGGGTCGTTGGCAATGGTTGACCGCTTGACGCCATAGATAACCTCGGATTTGGGATTATCGTGAGAGGAGCGGTTTTTTCCGGTGAGCGTAACCAATTCCCCCCGTTCCAGCAGTTCCTCCGTCCAGCCGTAGTGCGAACCGGTAAAAGCGTTGTAGCTGACGGTGGTGCTGGAGACGCTGATGGTCCCTTCCTCGATGCCGGCCTGCTGAATGGAAATCACCGTTCCGTCGTTCGTCTGACGGTCGAACGCCGCCACGACGGTTGCTGATCGCTGCACCTCCAGCCCTGCGTCGGGTGTGGTCGTCCCGATGCCGACGTCGCCGGTGTCGGTTATCACCATTCTGGTTGAGTTATTAAAAGTCCGGAACTGAAATCCATTCTGTATGGAGCCGGCATCGTAGATAATCCCCCCGGCTTCCGGACTGGCCGGTTGTCCAAAAAGAATGCCCCGTGCGTTGGCATCCGGCGTCAGGATGGAAAGGTAGGCGTCTCCCGCTTTCTCAAAAACGGCGATGGAGCCGGCGTTGGCGGTAACTGCGCCCGCACTCCCTTCCTGAACGTGCAAAGCTTCCTCGGGGCTGGTAGTCCCGATGCCGACGCTGCCCTGCACCAAAAGGCCGTGGGCCGGAGCGGTGTTGGTGCCGGAGTAGGTGCCGCCAATTACCGCTCCGCCTTCGACATCCAATTTGTTCTTGGGGGTGGTCGTGCCGATGCCGGTCTGCCCGACGGTGTCGATGGTGATGCCGTCACTGGCAATCCGGTTGAACATCTTGAACAGGTAACCGTTTTCCGCGGAGATGAAACCGGTCTCAAAACTTCCACGGAAAAGGCGCACCGCCGCGACATCTGTAGCCGCGGGGGTGGCGGGCCCGCTGCGGACGCTTATGCCGTTGTTGCCGCTCGTGGCGGAGACGTTGAGAAGGTCGGTTCCAAATCCCGCCCCGCCCGGGCCGACCTGAAGCTGATGAGAACCGGGGTTGTTTGAGCCGATGCCGACCCCGCCGGAAGCGCGGATTAAAAACTGATTGACAGCGGTTGAGGTGAAATCGGAATTTGTGCTGTCGCCCCAGACGAAAGCGCCGGTATGGTTGGCCTTCGCCCGCCGCCCGGCGGCAAAGGAATAGTTGCCGGAGGCGGAGTTAAGGTAACCACCCGGGATCGTGGATAAAAACCCGTCGGCGCTATTGCCGCTACCGCCGCCGACCGTGGCAAAAGGCCGGTCGGCAACCGTTCCAGCCGCGTCCCCGGCGCGATTATTCCGCCCGCCGCTTACGGTGCCGTAGCTGTCGGTTACCCGGTTGGTATCTAAGGTGGAGCCGCCGCCGGCGATGGTGGCGCCCACCACGCCGCCGGTCACATAATTAAAGAAGTTGCCGCCTATAAAGTTGGGACTGGTGATATTATTTTCAATGCGCAGGGCGCGGTTTGTGCTTCCCAGGAGCAAATCGAGATCCCCGCTGGAAGTAATCCGGTTATTGATGCCGTCAATGGTAATCGAATTTCCGCTTTTAAGCACACCGCCGGTGGAGACATCGCCGCTGTTGTTTATGGCAAAGAGCAGGTCATGGCTGACGCCGGAAAAAAGCCGGAAGCAGGGGTCGGGAGGTGAGGCGATGGGGTTGGGAGGAGCGGGGTCGTCGGCCCGGCCGGCCAAATCCGCCGAGGCGCTGTAACCGATTTCGGCCGTCGAGCCGGACAGGCGCAAATCGCCGGTGGCAAGCTCCAGCGCTCGGGTTGGGCTGGTGGTGCCGATGCCCACCCGGCCGGTGGCGTCATCCACGTAGATGCGGGTTACGCCGCTGGTCTGCAATCTCAATGGACTGGCGGAGGAAAAGGCGTCGGCTTTGATGGTGTCCCCTTTGATGTTTCCCTCGACCTCTAATTTTTCGGTAGGCGTATCAGTTCCAATCCCGACGCTGCCCCCCAGCCGCTCGGCTAAAATGATGTTGCTGTCTTGAATCGTCCAGCCGGCAAAGGCAAAGGAATAGCCGACCGAGGCCAGCCGCTGGCGGGGGGTCATCTCCGCATCGCCCCCCACTTTTATTCCCAGATAGCGGGTGGTGTCGTTAAAGACCGAATCGGGAACGGGGTTATCCGCCCCCAAAAGAACGGTGAAGAGACCCTGGGCATTGGTGGTTACGCTCGTCGTTTCCGCCCAGAGCACAGCTCCGTTCGTGGGGGCGGTGTAAATGCTGAAAGTTACGTTATTTGAACCGACCACCGGATTGCCGGAGCCATCCTTCAAAATCCCCTGAAAGTTGATGAGCTTGGGGACATCGGCCTGGGCAACACTTGGAACAAAAACGAGAACCACACTGGAGAGAACGAGCAAAATCCCCAGTCCGAAAACCACCTTGCGAGTTGCGTTAGGAGTTACTCCTAACGCCTGTGTCGGGAGTAACTCCCGACACAACCTTGTGAACATTTTGAAGCGCTTCATTTGTTACTCCTTTCTTTCAGACCCATACGGGTCAGGTTAAAGGTTCTTTGTTTTTTCTAATCTCCAATCTCTAATCTCGAATCTCTGTCTTCGTAGGGGCGAGGCATTGTGGTGAGCGCAGCCGAACCATCCCCTCGCCCGGGGTTGGGCAGGGTAACCCCGCCCCTACAAACTCACATTTTCGTATACCGGGCCGTATTGAGTGCTTATCAAATCCCGCTTCTACTGCAAAACTTAATACTTATCCCTCCCCTCGCTTCAGGCTGTGGTTACCTCCAGCCGTACTGTACTTCGTTTGAGAAAGATTGCCCACCGCACTGCATTTGTCAACCCCTTTTTGCCGAGGCCTTGTATTGCTTCAGACAGGGGTAACCCGCCACGGCGGGTTCAAAAGGAGAACCAAAAGGAAAAGCCCAAGCGTCGATGCCGCCTAAAACCAGCTCTCCCTCCGGCGTCCCGACTTGTCGGGGCGACCCCCCTTCGCACTCTGAAGAGTGCGCCGGAGGGGGACTTTGCCAAGAAGCTACGCTCCCGAAAAGCCCTGAAAGAGTAGCCGAAACCCTTTAGTTAATAACGTTGAATATGATTACCTATGTATAGGAACAATACATTTTTGCCAGGGCCTACACCAAACTTTGCGGATCGACGATGATGTCAAGCAAAATTGGGCGGGCCTCCGGCGACTTTTGCCAGTTTTCCTTGGACTTTTTCAGCTCACCAACCAGCTTCAAAATTGAACCGGTTTTAAGCAGAACCTGCCAGCGGTAGCGGTTGCGCAGCTTGGAAATAAAATGCGGAGCCGGGCCTAAAATTTGCAAAGGTTTTAGCTGTTTGGATAAATCCAAAAGCTGTTTTGCCCACATAGCGGATGCTTGTTTGGCCGCCTCTTCCTTTTTGGCCGAAAAGATTAACAAAACCAAGCGTGAAAAGGGGGGATAAAAGTGGCTTTTCCGTTCGGCAATCTCTTCTTCGTAAAAATGGCGGTAATCCCCGCTTGCCACCATAGACAAAACCGGATTTTCCGGCTGGTAGGTTTGAATCAGAACCTTGCCCTCTTTGGTATGCCTTCCGGCGCGGCCGGCGACCTGGGTTAAAAGCTGAAAGGTTCGCTCGCGCGAGCGGAAATCCGGCAGATACAGGTGCGCATCGGCGGAAAGGACGCCGACCCAGTTGACCAAGGGAAAATCCAGCCCTTTGGTGACCATCTGGGTGCCCAAAAGCAGGCGATATTTACGGGCCGCAAAGTCGGACAAAATTTTTTGATGCGCTCCGGTTTTTCGGGTGGTGTCGTAATCCATCCGCGCCACGCTCAAATTTTCAAATTGCGCCAGCCCTTCTTCCACCCGCTGCGTCCCCGTGCCCCGAAATTCCAAAACCGGCCCCAGGCATTTGGGGCAGGTGGAGGGAGCTTTTTCTCTTTTGGTGCAGAGATGGCAGCGCAGGCTGAAATCTTTTTTGTGATAGGTATAGGCCGTATCGCAGCGCGGGCAGGTGAAAACCTGCCCGCAGGCGCTGCAATGCACCATCGAAGAAAAACCGCGCCGGTTCAAAAACAAAATCGCCTGGTCCCCTTCTTCTATAGCCTTTTTCAAACTCAAAATCAGTTGGCCGGAGAGACTGCCGGCCAAAAGCGGCTTTCCTTCTGCACGCAAATCGACCGTTTCCATCCGGGGCAGCCTCTGCCCGCTGAAACGTTGAGTCAATTCCAGTAATTGATATTTGCCGCTCTGCGTATGATAAAACGATTCAATCGAAGGAGTCGCCGAACCTAAAATGACCGGAATTTTCTCAATTTGCGCCCGCATCAAGGCCGCATCGCGCGCGTGGTAATACGGCAGCGCCTCGGTCTGTTTGTAGCTGGCGGAATGCTCCTCATCGACGATTATCAGGCCAAGTTTTTCTAAGGGAGCAAAGACGGCCGAGCGAACGCCGACTACTACCGGATACGCTCCCGCCCGAATCGCCTTCCAGGCCGCCGCTTTTTGTCCGGGAGTCAAACCGGAATGCAGGGCGGTCACTTGATTTCCAAAACGAGCCCGAAAACGGGCAATAATCTGTGAAGCGACCGAAATCTCCGGCAGCAAAACCAGGGCCTGTTTTCCCCCTTTCAATACTTCTTCAATGGCGGCAAAATAAACTTCCGTTTTCCCGGAACCGGTTACGCCGAAAAGCAAAAAAGGGGCGATCCGGGCAATATCCAAACTTTTTAGAATGTGCTCAAAAGCTTTTTTTTGCTCCTCTGATAAAACCAAATCCTTTTTCTCTCCGGGAGGGCTCAATTCCTCTTTGGATTTCTTCTCCATTACAACCATGCCCCTTTTTGCTAATCCCCCAACACTCTGCCGTTTAAGGCAAAACTTCTTTTCCAATTCGAAGAGTGGATGAAGTCCCGGATTTTCGGAAAGAAAGATCAAAAGGTTTTTCTTTTTTTCATCCTTTGCCGGAAATCCCAAAATCAATTTCCGAAAATCAGACACCGCCTGCTGATTTTTTAAATCCAGATTGGCAGAAATACAGACTATTTTCTTAGCTCCAGGGGCTTCATCCATCAACTCCAAGCTGGCGATCCATCCCCTTCGCTCGAATTCTAAAAGGTGCCGGTTTAAAAAAGCTTTTGGGAAACGGGAAGAAAGTTTCTTTAATTCAATCTCCCGATTTTGAGACAAAAAGAAAAAAAGCTCTTTTTCGGTGCGTGGCAAATCATTGGGAGGAGGAATATCCGCAGGCAAAAGAAACTTTATTTTCTTATAGATTTTGCTCTGTACTTCTCCCGGCAAGGCTGCCCGCAAAGCCGGTCCCAAAGGGCAGACGTAGTATTCGCTTACCCAGCGGGTTAGTTCCAGAATCGAAGGCAGGTAAACCGGTTTCGCATCCACAACTTTCTCGATCGGTTTAATGCCCGCAGTTTTTGGAGCATTCAGGCCGACGACCACGCCGATTTCCCTTTTGCTGCCCAGCGGGACGACCACCCGGCATCCCAAAAGAGATTTTGGCTCGATTCCTTTGGGAACTTCGTAGCTTAAGGCAGGGCTGGAACGAAAAGGAAAGGCAACTTCAACCGGCATAAACAAAAAAGGCGGTACAAGACCGCCTTTCATCAAAATTCTTGCGAATCATTTCCCGCCACGCAACTGCTTGGAACGCTCGTATGCCTTCGTGGCTGGCTCCGCTTTTCCCATTTGCGCATACGCGCCGGAAAGCGCTTCCCAAGCGTCCGCATATCCCGGGAATTTGGTGGTAGTTTGGTTCAGAACTTCTGCCGCTTTATTGTAGTTTTTCATCGAGGTTAAAGCCAAACCGCGACTGTACCAGGCCGTGCTGTCCGCTTCGTTTTTGCTTAAATATAGAGAATAGAGCGAATCGGCCTTGCGATAATGAGGTTTGGCCACAGCACTGTCATTGGCCTTAAACCCGCCCTGCAGCTCATAAGTAGCCAATTGCTTTAAAAATTCAGCCGAATCGGGAAACTGGCGGGAAAGCCTTTGATATGCCGCTGCCATCTGCGGCAGATGCTCCTCCGCCTCGTATAATTGTCCCAAAAGTCCCCAGGCATCCCAGTGGGTGGAATCCGACTTTACCACCCGTTCCAAAACCTCAATGGCTTCTTTATACTTTTTTGCAGTTACCACTAAATCGACGCCGTAAACATAGGCCCATTTGGCCGAATCGGGAGCCATCCGATACAATAGTTCGTCGTAATGCATTGAGCTATCGTCGTAATGCATCGAGGTGTCGCCCTTGCCGAGGCTGCTGAAAACAAACGACAGATTTCGATACGGACCGGTGGCCGTTGAATCGATAATAATGCAGCCGTAATATAGTTTTATCGCCTCGTTAAAGCTTTTGGTCCTCTCAAGGGCTTTTTCGGCTTTCGAGGCCTGGTCCAGATACTCGTTCGCGGAACGAAAGGTCTCTTGAAACGTGACCGCTTTCAAGGTCTCCGATTTGGGTTTAAATGCCGGGGAATATTTGATGGCATCATTCAAGAGCTGCGTCATTTTGGCGTATTCTTTTTTCTGCGAAAAAAGCAGCCCGGCCGTGTAGAGCACTTCCCCTTCTTTGGGATAGCATTGCAGAGCCTCGGTCAAAAGCTTTTCCGCCGCTTTTAAATCCTGCTTTCCCTGCTTGGGATAAATGTACAATTTGACCGAGCGGGTGTAAAAATCCAAAGGCCGGCAATCGACCGCCCAGATCAAAGCCGACCAACCCAAAACCAAGGTCAAAGTCAAATAAATTCTTTTCATTCGCATCCCTTCCATCAACGATTTCTGTATCGTACCGTGAAAGTTAGCTTGGTTTCCTGGTCTTTGTCAACCGGGATTTCGAACCAGGCGGTGGAGGCATCCTTTTTGATGAATTCGTGGCTGGTCTGGGTTATGTCCCAGTAGCCGTAAAAACGTTTGATTACCCGCACGGTAACGGGCTCGGTTTTGTGATTGCGGACTGAAATTTCCCAATCTTCTTCCCAGATTTTGTTGGAAATCTGCCTTCGGTCTTTCTGCGTCTGTTCGCAGGCGATGTCGAAGGCTTTGCCTACGGTCAACTTGACAATTTCATCCTTTGGAGTATGTCCGAGGTTGTCCTCGCCGATAAGCTCGATGCTGCCATCCGTATCCCGTTTCATCATCCGCACCACCCCCGCCGGTAAAGCCATTCCCATCCCCGCTTCTTTGGAGTTTTTGAATTCCAAGACAACGGAAGCTTTGGTGGCATCCCGGTCTGGCTCGTAAATAAAATTCTTCTTCACCGCCGTTTCCGCCGGGTCGAAAAGCGAAACCTGTTTGATTTGATTGTTTGCCAAAGTGGTCGGAAAAGCTAAAGTATAGAGATGATATTCAAAGAAAGCCTTCTCTTCGAACGGTGCGGCGGCTCTGCTCAGTGCCATCTCATCCCCCTGTATATTCGAAGGCATCGGACGACGAGCCCGCTGTAACTCACCTGCCACCAGCTTGAGCTTGGCATTGGGATAAGTAGCCCCTGAACGGTTGTCCACGGAGACCCAGCCGGAAAGCGATAATCTATCGTCGGTGGAATTGACCAACGCCACATATTCCGCATGCCAGCCCAGATTACCAGTCAAATAGGAAACCTGGCATTTCTCTTTGCCTGAATAGCGGCTGTTAAACAACCATACCAAAGTTGGGCGAGTGTAAAAGCCGGAAGGCAATTCTGGCATTGAGACATTGACCACTTCGCTGGCGTTGACCACTTTAATCCCACCGGCTGGAACGGAGAGAACATATTGCCCACCCGTGTAGGAGAGCAGTTTGCCCGAAAAAGTTTTTTGGTCTTTGGTGACTAAATCGATGTTTCTATCGAGGTATTTGTTTAAAAGCTTGTCCGAACCGATTAAATCGAATTCAAAGTTCTGCTCCAGCAAATCAATCTCATTTTTTCTGGTCAAGGGTTCAAAGCGCACGGAAGTGGCGTCCAAAGAGGCGGCCACGTCGGTGATTTTGACCGTGTCGGAACCGCGCTTAAAGTTCAATTCGCGCACATCTTTCACCAGCCCGCGGCCGTCGTTGTAAACCGTCACGGTAAGGTCACCCTTTTGTCCCCAAACTGCGGCAGCCGACAGAAAAATAGAAACTCCCAGTAAAAATTGTCTGTATCTTTTTGCGGCGGTTAAGCTTTTCTGCATACTTCCTCCCTCTCCATATAGTTTATACTCACTCTCTCGGCCTATATTCCCAGCTTTTTCAAGCTTTCTTCCAGCTCTTTTTTCATCGATTCCAGCTTGGCTAACTTCTCTTTCTCTTTGGCCTGCACGGCCTCCGGCGCCTTGGAAGCAAACTGGGGGTCGGAAAGCCGGGCAGAAGTGGAAGTGACAAGGCCGGAAACCCTATCCAGTTCAGCCGCAAGCTTCTTTTTCATTGCCACCGTATCGACTTTTTCCTCCAATTTCAGATAAATCTGGACGTGCGGCAAAACCGCCAGGCGTGCGCCTTCCGGCTGGGGCAGGTTTATGCCCAGTTTTAGCTCGGAAGCCCGCGCCAGCTCGGATAAATATCCTTCCCCTTGTTTGAAGAATTCCAGAAGCATAGGTTGGTCGAAAGAAATATCAAAAGGCACTTTCTGCCCTGGAGGCAATTGCGCCTCCGAGCGCAAATTGCGCATTGCGGCGACGATTTTTTGGAATAACTCAACACTTTCGTTCAAACCGGTTTGGAACTTCACGCCAAAAGACAGACTCTGCCAGTTTTCTTCGGTAATACTTTTCTGTCCCGGTTTCAAAAATCCCAGCGAACTAAAGAGCTCTTCTGTTACGAAGGGAACAAAAGGATGCAGCAAAACCAGCATCCGCCTTAAAACAGCAGCTAATACCCGCTCCGTGTTTCTTTTCTTTTCATCTGTTCCCTGGCGCAAGCTGACTTTGGAAAGCTCTAAATACCAATCGGCGAAATCATGCCAGAAAAGTTCATATAGGGCTAAAGCGGCAGTATTGAAACGAAACTCCTCCAACTCTTTGGTAACTTTTGCCACCGATGCATCCCAGCGTCCCAAAATCCACAGGTCAGCCCAGTTCTCGACTTTCGGAGGAATTCCCTCTTTAGCCCGCTCGGCCAGATTCGGCACCGACATTTGCACAAAGCGCGCCGCGTTCCAGAGCTTGTTGGCAAAGTTGCGCCCCAGCTCAAAACTGGTGGGCAATAGTTTGGGGTCTTCTCCTTCCGCCGAGGAAAAAACCAAAGTGGCGCGCAGGGCATCTCCACCATATTGCCCGATGATTTCCAAAGGGTCGATACCGTTACCGAGCGATTTGGACATCTTCCGGCCTTCGGCATCCCGCACCATCCCATGGATATAGACGTCCGAAAAAGGCTCCTTACCCATAAATTCCAGCCCGGCCATCACCATTCGGGCCACCCAGAGAAAAATGATATCCGAAGCGGTAAAAAGCGACTTGGTGGGATAGAAAAGTTCCAAATCCCGCGTTTTATCCGGCCAGCCGAAAGTGGAAAAAGGCCAGAGCCAGGAGGAAAACCAGGTGTCCAGCACATCCTCATCCTGGCGCAGCACAGCCGACTTGCACTTCGGGCAATTTTTCGGAGCTTCTACGGAAGCAAAAGTGTGTCCGCATTGGCAATAAAAAACCGGAATCCGATGCCCCCACCAGAGCTGGCGGGAAATGCACCAATCGCGGATGTTGGATAGCCAATGTGTATAGACCGAACCCCAATGCTCCGGATGAAAGCGGAGCTTGCCTTCTTGATAGACCTTCAAAGCCGGCTCCGCCAACGGTTTCATTTTCACAAACCATTGGTCGGATAAATACGGCTCGACAATCGTATCGCAGCGGTCGCAAACCCCGACTGAATGACGATACGGTTCGGTTTTTTCCAAAAGCCCCTTTTCTGCCAGCGCGGCGACAACTTTTTTCCGCGCTTCAAAGCGTTCCAGGCCGGAAAACTGCCCCGCTTCGGCGTTCAAGGTTCCATCCGGATTTAAAATGTTGATTTTTGGAAGATGATGTTTTTCTCCCAAAAGAAAATCGTTCGGGTCGTGCGCCGGAGTGACTTTCAAAGCTCCGGTGCCAAACTCCAAATCGACATACGTTTCAGCTATAATTGGCACCGGTCGGTTGACGAAGGGAATGATGGCCCGCTTTCCGATTAGATGCTTGAACTTGGGGTGTGCAGGATGAACGGCCACGGCAGTATCTCCCATTATCGTCTCTGGCCGGGCCGTGGCCACGGTGATATATTCTTTATTCCCCTCAACCGGATAGCGCACATACCACAGAAAAGAATCCTCCTCTTTACTTTCCACTTCGTCATCGGAAAGCGAAGTCTTATCCGTTGGGCACCAATTGACGATATATTTGCCGCGGTAAATCAGGCCTTTGTTATAAAGCCGGACGAAAACCTCCATAACCGCGCGGGAAAGCATCGGGTCCATCGTAAAGCGCAGCCGGCTCCAGTCCAGCGCGCATCCCATTTCCTTTAACTGGTTGACGATGGCGTCGCCGTATTTGTTTTTCCAGGCCCAAGCCCGTTCTAAAAACTTTTCCCTTCCCAGCTCTTGTCGAGTGATTCCCTCTTTGCGCAGTTCTTTTTCCAAGACCACGTGGGTGGCGATGCTGGCGTGGTCAACCCCCGGCAGCCATTCCACCTCATACCCGGAAAGTTTTTTCCAGCGAATCATAATGTCCTGCAAGGTGTCGTTGAGAGCGTGGCCGATGTGCAGAATGGAAGTGACGTTGGGCGGCGGCACGACAATTGAGTAAACCGGTTTTTTGGTGTTCGAATCCGGTTCAAAAACCTGATTCTCCTGCCAAAAGCGGTTCCACTTGGTGCGTGCCGCAGCAAAATCGTACTGTTTGGACAATGGCTCCATTTATTGCATAATAATTTTTAGGGATGGATTGTCAAGAAAAGCCCAAAACAGATTGACATTCATCGTATTATGGTTTATCTTGTTTACCACTAAAGAGGTAGCCATGCTAAAAAAGCTTGCCCTTTTGCCGGTTTTAATTCTGCTGCTCGCAGCGACAGCTATTGCCCAAACCTGCGACACTTCCCGGGCGGATATGAATTGCGATGGCTTTCTAACAGCGGCGGATGTTGTAAAACTTCTTAAAGTATTTGTTGGTTCATGTCTTGAATGCGTAGGGTGTAGTGGACTGGAGCCAAACCGGGGAGACCTGAATTGTGATGGATTTAAGGATGCCAGCGACGTGGTAGCCCTTTTAAACTGCACGTTTCTTAGCTTAGATCCAGGCACCTGCCCCCCATCCAACGTCCGTCCGACCCTTGCAGACCCCCAAGATTCGGTTATCATTGAATCCAAGATTCTGGCTTTGCCAACCGGAACCTTAGCCGGTCCCTGCGGATCCGCAGGATTGAAAGTAAGAGTGTATATAACCAACAAGGATTCATTGGGTAACGTCACTCTTCCGATACAAGAAACTTCGATGGCCGCTGGAGCTTACGCCATCATTTCCCGCCCGAGCAATTGTAGTGCGGCCCGAACAAGTCGCACTGTTTTTGATTTCATTTATCCTCCAATACCAAACGAGGCTCCCCGTTTGGGAACCAGTGTTCCCAGTTTCGCTTTCTATCACAGTAATCCGCCCGACAGCTTTCTGTTTTCTGGAACTTTTGATCCAACTGACAGATTCACTAAACTACCGCCCAACTTAGTGCGCGCCGCCCTTCTGGATATAAAATTTGATACGGTATCATCATCTCCCACCTGCAATGGACGAATCGAACTGGACTCGGTTTTATATCATTTTACTTCTAATGACGCAACAAATGTTATCCAATTTGTCGATACCCACGCTCAAAGAATTCCGATAAACTTTGTAAAGGGAGTGATTACTATAAACCCCACGGGCGACCTGGATGTAGATGGGCAATTCACTTCCACCGACGTGGTGCTGATACTAAACTGCGTTTTTTTGGGGGAAGGCGACTGCACTCCATCCTGCCGCGCGGACGTAAATTGCGATGGCAGCCCGACCGCTGCTGACGTGGTCATACAGCTAAACAAAGTCTATTTGGGTATAGCTTATCCCTGCTCACCGTAGAGTTTTTCTACGTTGTGTCGGGAGTTATTTATGGTGAGCGGGTCGAACCACTCCCGACACAGACGTCAGGAATAGCTCCTGACGTAACGAGTAAGGTCTCTCCTCCCTCCGCCCAGACCCTTCGCTTCGCTCAGGGTGACAAATTAGTTTATATTGGCTACCGATGAAGAAAAAATCGGAAATGGAACGCTTGATTGCCATAATGGCCAAACTCCGCAGGCCTTCGGGCTGCCCTTGGGACCGGAAGCAGACGCACGAAACGCTAATCCCCTATCTGGTCGAAGAAGCCCACGAAACCATCGAAGCGATTTACCAAAAGGATTACAAAAAATTAGAGGAAGAACTGGGCGACCTGTTGTTACAAGTCGTTTTCCACGCCCATCTGGCCAAAGAAAAAAAACGTTTTGATATTGAAGATGTTGCCAAAGGCATATCCGACAAGTTGATTCGCCGCCATCCCCACGTTTTCGGCAAAAAGGAAAAGCTTTCTCCCCAACAGGTCTTGGAAAACTGGGAGAAAAGGAAGCTGAAAGAAAAATCCGAAGGGGTTTTGGATTCCATTCCGGAAACCCTGCCGATTTTATTCCGCGCCCAGCGCGTACAAGAGAAAGCGGCCCAGTTTGGATTCGATTGGAAAAAAGCGAATCAGGTGATACCCAAGCTGAAGGAGGAAATCCGCGAAATTGAGAAGAGTCTGAATGCCCATCCCCAAAAACGGGAGGAAGAAATCGGGGATTTGCTTTTTTCGGTTATCAATTTATCGCGGCATCTGAAAGTCAATCCCGAAAAAGCATTGCGCACAACCGTCCAGAAATTTCAAAAACGATTCGCCTTCATCGAGGCAAATCTAAAAAAGCAGAAAAAGGATTTAGGAAAAGTCAGTTTGCAAGAATTAGACCGGTTGTGGAATAAGGCTAAAAAACCGTAGGGGTGAACCTTTTAGGCCTGCCCTGAGCTTGCCGAACGGGTTCACCCGGGGCGAATCTCCCTCGACTCCGCTCGGGACAAGTGAAGATTCACCCCTACGGTTTGACCCCTCCTTTAATCCTCCCCTATAAGGAGAGGAAATATCAAAAAAAGGGCGAACGACCGTTCGCCCCTACGAAAAACATGAAAAACCTAAGGGGTGGCAAAGGAAAAGTTCAAATAATCCTCTTTCTGTTCCGAGCCGTATCGGACGGTGTAAACGACGTCGCTAAAGCCCGCTTTGGACATTTTGACCGTGTGCTGGTCCCCTTGCGTAAAGAAGAAGTTTTTCTCCTCAAAACCTGCGACTTCTTGTAAACTATCGGCTTTTTTAGAATCGATATACAAAACGCCTCCGGCGCAGCTCGAGTCAAACTGCATCACTACCTGCGTAAAAGGATGTTCCTCCTCGAAGGTAAACTCCAAATATTCATCCACCTGCCCCAGATTGTATTGCACCTTGCGCACGATATCCTTTTTCCCCGGCTTGGAAAGCCGCACCTCGTGGGGACCATCTTTGGATAAATACAAACTCACCAGCTCCGTTTCATTCACTTCCCCAATGTTTTTGAAGTGCTGACCGTCGACATAGAGCGTGCTGCCGTTGCAGGTGCTGTCCACTTTGGCATACACGATTATTCTATCCGTCCCTGGAGCTTTGCGATGATTCTGAAAATAGAAAAACAGATACCCCGCCAAAAGAAAAAGCCCCGGTAAAATGATAATATCAATCCTTCTTTTCATCTTTTCCCTCCTTTTCCCTTATCGGCAATAGCGGAGATTTTCTCTTCCAATCCTCGACCTTTTTTGTCCCCCTGTATTTAAGGGGGACGAGGCCCCCAGGGCCGCAGGGGGTAAATCGTAGGGGCAACTCCCCGCTTGTCCCGAGCTTGTCGAGGGGGCGAAGTCGAATGGGTTAGGTTGTACTACCCTTCTCCCCTTGACAAAGAGCAAAGAACTGTTTGATTTAAGGTGTAGTTATATGGCAAAAGCGATACGCTGGGCGGCAGTTGGATTACTGTTTTTCCCCTTAAACCTCCTCGCCTTCACTCTTCTTTTTGACACCTGGCTAAGCTACGATGTTGGGAATTCCCCTAACTCCGTTTTTGCCGCCGACTTGGACGGAGATGGAGACCAGGACTTGGCCGTTGCAAACGAGGGCAGCAACACGGTTTCGATTTTGAAGAATAACGGGGATGGCACTTTTGCCGCCAGGGTGGACTACCCGACCGGAAGCTATCCTCTCTCTGTTTTTGCCGCCGATTTGGACGGGGATGGCGACCTGGATTTGGCGGTGGCCAATTATTATAGCAACACCGTTTCGGTCTTAAAGAACCACGGGGATGGGACTTTCGCCGCCAAAGTTGACTACCCGACCGGAAGCTATCCTCTCTCTGTTTTTGCCGCCGATTTAGACGGGGATGGGAAGCCGGATTTGGCGGTGGCCAATTATAGTGTCAACAGCAACAGCGTTTCGGTCTTAAAGAACAACGGGGATGGGACCTTTGCCCTTAAAGTTGACTATGGGACAGGGAGCAATCCTCACTCTGTTTTTGCCGCCGATTTAGACGGGGATGGGAAGCCGGATTTGGCGGTGGCCAATTATAGTGTCAACAGCAACAGCGTTTCGGTCTTAAAGAACAACGGGGATGGGACCTTTGC
>Ga0184627_10000088_pt1 | contig 46894 bp, 69 predicted proteins | sample PLM3_127_b1_FD_133150 | JGI IMG/M metagenome (GOLD analysis project Ga0184627, IMG submission 133150) | Groundwater sediment microbial communities from an aquifer in East River, Colorado, USA - PLM3_127_b1 | ecosystem: Environmental > Terrestrial > Soil > Riparian zone | place: USA: East River... | reverse complement strand
TTTATTTTATTTTAATTATTTAATATAACCTACCCTCTTCATCTTTTTTTTCCCCCCCCCCCCCCCCCCCCTTCCCATCACCACCCCCCCCAAAAGGGGTTTTTCTTTTTTTTTTTTTTTTTTTTTTTTTTTATATTATTATAACCCCACAACACAATGTCCACTATTTAGGTCGTTGACTTCCGTGCTAGAGTGTGATATACTGTGTAGGGACGGAGGGAGGGTGTCAAGGCTTTGACGCTTTTATTATGACTTCCACTCTATACTTCTAATTCAGTTAAGTTTGCTAGGGTGTTATCTAAATAAGTCACTGAGTTCTGATACGCTGAGTAGTTCCGATAAGGTCCACAAAGGCGTGCATTAGAAACAGGTAATGGCAAATAGGATAACCTTTATGAGAGGAAGTCTTGGTTCCCGAGCTACCCTAGCAATTCAGTAAAAGAGAGATAGAATATGGCAACAAACAGAAAAAGAACAGGTGCAAAAAAGCATACGCATAAGTATCACAAGATTGATGGATTGTGGTTCTGCGCGTTACCTGATTGCACTCATTTCATGCCACGCAATATGCCACAAGAGGCTATGCTTGGTAAGCGTAGTATCTGTTGGAATTGTAATGGTGAAATGATTCTCGATGAAGATTTACTGAAAGAGGATAAGCCTAATTGTGCTATCTGTTCACCTAACGTAGCAGCAATAGGTGAATTTCTTTCCCAAAAGGGATTGTAATGTTAATTGTATTAACTTATAATCCTATTCACATTAAGCGTGAAGACTTAGAATCATTAGTTGTAGACCTTGAACAAGATGGACATAAGGTCTTAACTATTCCTCACTACAAATCAGATGAGAAACCTATTTATGCAGTGATAGACCAACATATAACAAACAGGTTCTATTACTAATAAGTATAGACTCAATAATGTTGACTTTCGCCTTTTGTTCGCTGTGTCATAATCACCAATATAAGTGTGGCTTTTTGCCGAATTGACACATTGTCCTATACCATCCCTAGGGGTGACAAATTGTGTCATACAATATAATGTGGTTTTGTCAACGGCATCATACTTGCAGTTAATCCCGATTAGGGAGTGTCAAGTGATTGACAATAATATTAGAGAGTTACTAGAGTTAGGGCGGAAACTGGCCCGGACTACGCCAGATAAAACGACCAAAATATTAGTAACTCAAATAGTAAAGGAACTAGAAAAATTAGTTCCTACTGTTAACTAAGGAAATTTCAATGATTACAACTGTAGTGCCAATGAAATGTGCAGATTGTTTAGTAGCAGATACCCTGATACCATTCGCAGGTGATTCTAGCACTAAACTACTGTGTTCATTCTGCTATGCTCAGAATCTCAAGGGAAAGATAGCAGAATGTGAATGCTGCCCTAATAAGGTAGCTGAGAGAAGTATCAAGGTTTTTGGTGGTAATATGAGAATGTGTGTCTCATGCCACGCGAAAGAACTGATAGCACAAACTGAACTACAAAAGCCTGAGAATCAACAGGCTAGAGTAGACGCAATGAATCTAGCATTAGAAAAAGCGAAAGCTATTGATAATGCTGTTCAGGTTCGCACCGACCTATTCAATGCTGAAACGGTTTCAATCATTGAACTTAAGCAGATAATCGACAACAATCCATCCATAATCAATAAAAATTTCTCATTAGCTGAAACGTTAATGGGCAGATTTGAACATCACAAATCTATAGTATTTGAGGCGAATGAAACTATCGTTAATGCCACAAATACTATGAAGGCCATTCAAGTATACCTGAATCAATTAGCTAATAAGTTAAGAGCAGAAGAAAGGGAAAAGCTCAAGATTCAGGATTTGAACTATAAGCCAAAAGAAGTTAAGCCTGTTAAGCCACGCGCTATTAAAACAGCAAAGGCGAAACTTGATAAGGTGGAACTTCGTAAGTATGCTGCCGAATTGGGAGTGTCAGAGTTTACACTTCAGATGATTGTAGTATCGAAAGGTATTACAGTTGAAAAGGCAGCGGATATACTCAGAAAGAATCTGAAAGAGAGTATATCTGAGTCATTACCCCCTGTTCCTACTCCTGACAATGAAGATACTGTCGATATGTCAGAAGTAATTGAGGAAATAGAATAGAGTGGATAAAGGAGAATTACAATGAAAACTATTTTTCTGAAACTAGAAGTGAATGGAATCGTTGATGGAGGATACTTAGACAAATTGGAAAACACACCCGATAACTGCCTTAAAGTCATCTATATGGATAGAAATATAAAGTTTTATCCCATAGCTAGTATTAACAAAATCCAAACTGAAATAAGAGAATATCCAAGGTAACGGATAGTATGACACTAGAAAGATTGGCAACTATTTGTTTTGTTTGTGGCGCTATATTTGGTGCCATAATCACTTTCACTATTTCTTATATGAGGTAACAGTAATGCAATTACTAGGTTGGATTAACCCATTACCACACTGGATTCAAGTAGCAATATTTGAAGGTAAGTTAACTGTTCATTATACTCATTCCAAAGGATATGAGTATGAATATTTGAAGGGAACTGTAAAGAATCCACAGGGAACAATTATTGAGTTTCAATGAGGTAACTAATGAGAAAAATGATAACGGAAGCTGAAATTCAGAAATTAATTGAAAACGTCCAAAATGTCAAACTTGATTCGTTAATCAAGACTGCTAACATTCTCCGGCCTCAAAGTAATTTACTTCCAGAAATTGAAGTAAATTTTCTGAAAGCTGTAGAGAACGAAATAAAAAGGAGAAATAAATGAAACCCACATCTTTTAAGCATGTATGTATTACATGCAAAACTTACGAAGTCAATCCGATGATATCTTCTATAGAAGGGGGCAGTGGTAAATCCTTCTGCTCAAGAATTTGTCAGGATTTGTGGCTTCGCTACGATGAAACTCTATTCTTGTCAATGAAAGCATTGCAGCGAATTGCACTAAAGAAACTGTCTGAACTAGTCAATAGGAATGAGGTGAACTAATGATTACCGTAGCAATTAAACTAACAAAGGAAGATATCCGAAAGGGTTATGTTTGTGACTCTAGAGGAATTTCAAGAGTCAGAAAATATAAGACTCTTAAATCAGCACTAGGTTATGCGCATAGATTACTTAGAGCTGGATACTTGACTTGGATTGAATAAACTAATCAGAAAGAATGGAGTGAACTAATGACTGAGAAACAAGCTAAACCTGAGTGTCAATGCGAGTATTGTATCAGATGTAAGTGTGGGCATAAAGCAGACGAACATCTTGCAGGTGTAGGTCATTGCTTTCTGTGTAATTGCCCTAAACATTCTGATAAATCATGGCAAGAAAAAGAGAAGAATAATGGATAGAATAAAAGCTACTACTCTTTGTAGAGAACAGTTAGATAAATTTGGATTGAAAAATTGGGGAGTAGGCACAACTACAGACCCAAAACATTCATTCCTTGGAATATGCATGAGTAAGGATAAGAAGATTATCCTCAATGCATTCCACATTGATATTCATCCTGATAGTGAAGTAATTGATACTATCATGCATGATGTGGCCCACGCGATTGTTGGGACTATCAATGGTCATAATGAAGTATGGCAAGCTAAGGCAAAGGAATTAGGAGCCTCAACGCTACCATGTTCACACCTTGATTTACCTGCACACGTAATAGATGCTATCCGCTCTGGTCAAATAGTAGAAATGACCATTGAAGAGGAGACGCATGTTTTACGTAGACCTAAGTATACCGTAACACGGTTACAGGATAAATGCCCTGAGTGTGGCAAGATTGCAAAGGAACTATTCGCGTTTGAGCATGTTGACAAAGGCGGTAATACTGTCAAACTCATTACGCTTGAGTGCTTCCATATCCTCAAAAAAGTAACACCGAAAGGAACACCATTCGAGACTATGGTTTCTAATGACTGGAAACCAGAAGTCAAGAACTGTAAACATAATTATCCCGACAGGGAAACTAGTAAGAGGATTAAGCATCCTGTCAATAAGTGCCTTAAATGTCAAGAATACAAATTGTATCCTTTTCAGATAATAGGCGCAAGGGCTGCGGAAGTAGGATTAAGCCAACAGAAGGGTTTCGGTATATTCGATGATATGGGACTAGGTAAGACTGTTCAAGGTCTTGCTATTCCCAAGTTTCATCTTGAGTATACTCCTTTCCTAGTTGTAACCAAATCAGCCATCACATATCAGTGGTTTAAGCAAATCATTAGATGGTTAGGGCCTGATTATCTTCCAATGATTATCAGGACTAGTAAGGATTGGATTATGCCCGGATTAAAGGCATATATCATTCCTTATGACTTGCTACGTAGATTCCCACGCGAAAAACTCTTCAAACTTGGTATCAAGCTGATACTCTTAGATGAATGTCAGCAGATTAAGAATCCTGATTCCTCGCGCACTCAAGAGGTTAGAAAACTAGTAAGTAATGACCCACTTACTAAGGTTCTACCATTAAGTGGAACACCTTGGAAGAATCGCGGAGATGAATTCTTTCCTGTCCTGAATATGATGGACCCTGTTAAGTTCTATTCCCATCAGCACTATCTTGATACGCATGTGGAGTATTACTACCACGGCAACAAGAAAAAGATGGGGGGAATTAGGAATCCAGTGAAATTTAGAGAGTTTGTCTCAGGACTTCTTATACGTAGAGAGTATAATGAAGTAATGGACGAATTCCCTGATATCAATCGTATGAAGTTGAACGTTCAATTAGATGAACTTCAACAATCATCATACGATGAAGCTACATCTGACTTTGTGAAGTGGTATAACGAGTTTGTTATATCAGGCACAGAGGAACAAATCAATAGTATGGAGATTCTAGCTAAGCTGGCTAGAATGCGCCATATCACTGGTTTAGCTAAAATCCCTGCAACACTTGGCTTTGTTGAAGAGTTTGTTGCTGACACAGAAAAGAAACTGGTTATTTTCGTTCATCATAAGGACGTAGGCCAGTTAATGTTCCGTGCATTAACGAATACTGATAAAGCTACTAATCCTGAGTGGTATGAATTAGCTGCATCACTCAAGGAAGAAAACATCAAGGTATTCCAGTATACTTCATCACATACTGGTAAACCTGAAGGATTTGAGATTCAAGAGAATTTCAATAAAACCCCGCGATGTATCATGGTAGCATCTACCCTCGCATGTGGTGAGGGATTAGACCTTCAAACATGTGCTGATACCATTATGCATGAGAGACAGTGGAATCCTCAGAATGAGGACCAAGCTGCACCAGGAAGATTTAGACGCATTGGTCAAGAGAGTAGTGTTATAAACATTACAGTTCCAGAAGCTGAGGGAACTGTTGATGAACATCTTGATGGTATTGTTGAAGAAAAGCGTATGCAATACCACGTCGTAATGAATAAAGGTGAAGCCCCTAAGTGGAACGAGAATGATATAGCTAAAGAATTAGCTATACTCATTGTTGCTAAGCATAGGGAGCGAATGAAGAAAATGGAAGCACTAACTGGTAAAGAAAAACCTAAAACCAATATCACCGGAATGGCTGCTTTTCAATGATTAGACTAGATTTTCAATAGGAGTCAATTATGTTCACTACACAGGAATTAACAAGGATTAAAGAGCTATTGAATATGCTCCGAATCAAGTGTAAGACTGATGCTCTCTATAATCCAACAGTCATGATGATTAAGAGAGTAGAAGAAGAAATCATTATCAGTAAGGAAAAAGAAGTATGAAACAGATTATCATGCGTATTCAGAAGTGGGGATTAAGTGGTGAATCCAAGGTTGCACATATCAATCTTCAAGAACTAGATTCTATACTTACACCTGAGGAGATTTTTCAGATGGAACTACATCTGAATGAGACGATGCCAAGACTTAGGTTTCACATTGAAATGAGGGAAGATGACTAAATTTTCTCTAAGAGAAGCAATTCTCACAGCCGTTAATACTCGTAATGGTATTAATGGTGTGGATTTGGTTCTCGATTGTATGGGACTTGTTAGTCCTTGGTTTGATAACAAAGATTACATCTTCCAATTGGCTGAACTAGTATCGTCAGGTGAAATAGTTGAACTTGAGTTTATACTCCCTCAAATGGATTATAGACTAAAGTCTATCTATTTCCCAAAAGGAACTAAACTATATGTTAACGACAATGACAAAACAGAACAGCGCGATACTTCACAAAATTCTCGTATATGAAAAACACGATTCCATTCAGCTTAAATGTATCGGCACTGGATGGATAATTTATCGCGATGATGGTAAAGTATCTGCTCCTCAATTGTTCTATGATGATGGAACCGAAATACCATCAGGAGAATATTTCCTTGTTAATACAGAAGAGAATCACTTAGTTGTGGTTCCAAAGCAGAAACAGTAACTTCTGATAGAGGATAGACTATGCGAACTAAAACAAAGACTGAATATGTTCAACACACACGAACTACTCTTACTGGAAAAGATATCTTGAGACTGTTGAAAGGAAGTCACAGAGTCAAGATAAACAAGGAAACAAAAGTTTTATTCACCATTCCTACTGGTGGGGATTACTCTGGTATGACATTAGATTTGTGTGAGCTTGATGCTCCTGCTATTGTTGTTACCAGTAAATCATACGACTTATGCCATGTAAAGAAGGAAAAGAAATGACTGACGAACAAACAATCAGTGAGACTAATATCAACGAAGTTGTTGATATAACATTAGGCGGAAAGAAGAATGTGATTTTGGATGGAACCATTCTCACATCTCTTATGTCCTGTCCATGTCTTTCTGATTATCGGTTCAATCACAACTTCATGTCAATTCATGGTAAATCTAACTCTCTAGAGTGTGGCTCTATTGCCCACAAGGTATTAGAAGTTTACCATAAGAACATAATTGCAGGATTCAATCGTCCTCTTGCAATTCAAAACGGTATGGCAGCCGGTGAAATGTATATTCGTGGCTGTCAATACTGTTCAGATTTCAAGCCATCTACAGAGTTTCCTAAACCACCATGTGGACACCAAAGAGATGAATATCCTGGTGTAAGAAATACACCTGTTGAATCCACTACTACTCCCTCACGCACAGGTTGGAAGTGGGTATTGGAGACAATGGAACAATACTTCAATCATTACAAGAATGACCATTGGGTGCCTCTCGAAGTAGAGGTAACTAAAGGGGAAATCTTGTATGAAGATGATGAGATTCGTATCATGTGGAAGGCAAAGTTTGACCTTACTGCTGATACGAATCAAGGTATCTTTCCAATAGATACCAAGACAATGAAACAGCGCAGGGATACAGTATCAATGAACAATCAGTTCATTGGTCAATGTATCTTGATGAAAACCCGTAAGGTATTCATTAACAAGATTGGATGGCAAACTTCTCTCAAACCAGAGGAGAAGTTTATTAGGCCACCTGTTAATTATTCTGCCCCGCGCCTCATTGAATGGCAATCTGAGATTCTGCCATACTATGCTAAACTCCTTCTCATGTATGCAGAAACAGAGCACTTTCCACGTAACTTTACACACTGCGAAGGAAAGTATGGTAACTGTGCTTTCCTTGGAGTATGTGAAGCTGACCCATCCATGAGAGAAGAAGAATTGAAGCTCAACTTTATAGTTGGGCCATCTTGGGACATTACTAACGACGAGGACTAATTATGTCAATTGGCAGAAAGAAAGTTCCTACGCTTCTTGGAGATGGTAAATGGGAGACTTTTTCTTCTATCAAGCACTATAGAAGAAAGAGGGATAAAAAGAACAAGTCTCAGAAGAATGCTAGGAAAAGAAATAGAAATGGATAAACAAGAGTTTCTCCAACTAGTAGACAGATTGAATGGCATTATTGACCAAGCCAAATTCATTCGGAATATTTTAGTTCACAACGAACATGCAGAAACACAGCATGTAAGACGATATATTGTGGAACTAAAGGATATGGTCAACAATATACCAAAATGAATGAGACATTAAGCAAGAAGTTTCAAATCCAAGCACAGTTCGGCAAGACTTGGATAATTATTAAATCAGAACAATACTATAAGGATGCACTAGATTATATCCGGAAATCATCTGGAGCTAGATATCCTTATCGCATTGTTCGAGTAGTCAAAACTGTGATGTTTGAGGAAAAGAAATGATAAGGAGATTCTTTCGATTCTTGTATCGATGGATTCGCTACTATAGACACGATGAACATATTCGTGTGAAGAAGGAGTGGATTAAGTATGACTGTTTGTAAGAACTGCATGAATAAATTAGCACATCCTGAATCCAATTTCTGTAGTCAGGAATGTTGTGACGAGTGGTTACTCAACCAGAAAATGAGAACCCTATCTTGGTTCTTAGAAAGGCTTCAGGTAAATAATGCCAACAATGGAATCACTTGATAATAGTAGCCTCTTTACAATGTTGAAGGGCGAACCCGGAACTCGCAAGTCTACTTGTGCTCTGTCATATCCTAAGCCTCAATATTGGATATCGACAGACCACAAAATGGAAGCACTTACTCTTCCAATGAAAAGATGGGGAATTAAACCATCTGACATTACTTTCGACGACTATAAAGATTGGTCTAAGCCAGAAGCTAAACTAGACCAGTTTAAGGTTCAATGCCCCTACAAAACAATCATTGTTGATAGTATAACGAGCTTTGCGGATAACATCAATCGTGAAACTCGTGCTGTTAAAGCACAATCAGGTGGTGGAAAGAAAATCGGTAATATCTCAGTAGATGGACTTGAGGAATACAACGCTGAGTCGGCAGCATTTCAAACTCTCATAGCCGCACTCAAGGACATTCATAAGTATCACAAGGTTCATGTCATTCTAATTGCTCATGTAGTTGGGCAACGTAAAGATGACACAACCAATAAACTCACACATCATTCACGCGTAATCATTACGGGTGGAGACAAGATTGCTGGTAAGATTTCCTGCTATATGACGGAAGTTTATCATTTCAATGTGGATACTGGATTCAATGCGGATGACCAGAGTGATAGTAAGTTCGCCTTATTCACCCAATTCACGGGGAATGATTACGCTAGAACTTCACTTCCACTGGAACGCAAGATTGTATTCCACGATGAACCCCTTTACGATAGATGGATTGCACCTGCTCAGAAAAGACTGAGAGAGATGCCATCAACTATCGTATCTATTCCTGATAAACCATCAGGAATAATCACCCCTGCTAGTGCATCATCAGCAGGTTTCACTGCAACCAAGTAACAATTAGGAGTAAACATGCCTGTAATTGAGTTTTCTCAGCGAGATATACTAAGGGGTAAAGTTGTCGACCCCGCGTGGTATAGGGTCAGAGTTGAGAATGTGGGGGAAGTTCCTACCAAAACGGAAAAGGGACCATCCACGAACTATCCTGTAGAGGGAACTATCCTTTTCAATGCTGACAATGGGGACAAGATTTTCGAGGGAGTTCCTCTCGATTGGCTTTTCAATAGCAAGGCCATTGGTTTTGCTGTTGGTTTCCTAGCAGCATTCGGTGTTGAAGTCAAACCCGGAATGAGGTTTGATTTGAAAGCTGCTTCAGGCAAAGAGTTGGATATCTTTGTTGAAAATGGAGAGTATCAGGGGCGCATCAACAACAGAGTAAACCACAAATATCGGGAAGCAAAGCCACTTCCTACTGCGGTTTAACTAGTTCTGAATTACAGAGGAATAGTCCTCAAACAAGGAGTCACTAATGGACTTGCAGGAAGAGAACGAGAAGGAAGATGTAACTGACATGGACGCCGAATCCAAGTCAGCAGAGACTCTTGAAGGTGCTGATATCGACGAGGACGCTGATGAAGTTGTCCCCGAAGAATCAGACGAATAACTAGTAATACCAACATTCGCTGAATGGCTTGGAAAAATACTCCCTCACGTAACACACTGATACTTAAATGCCAGTGGGTGTGTTAATTGACTGACCTATATAGACAGTCATATTAGTGGGAATGGGGGCCATAAGAACTATTCAGTGATAGGGGGCTATACAGACCGAGTAAACCTCAACTTGTATAGCCCCTGATTTACTTCAATTGTTTTGGTAGGAGATAACAATGATGGGACTTTTCGATAAACTCAGCGGTAGGGACAAAGAACTAATCACTGAGCACATTAAGCAGGAGGAAAAGCGTGTTCAGGGTAAAATCATCAAGGTATCAGAAGATGGATGGGGCTTTATATCTTCAAAGGATATCAAGTTCACACGCATCTTTTTCCATTGGACTAGTCTACGACAGGATACACTTCGTTTCCTTGAATTGAAGCAGGGAATGAAAGTGGAGTTTACCCCTATCGAAGTTCAGGATAGGGGGTGGCGGGCGATTAAGATAAAGGTTCTCAATGATGAGAATCCCAAGACTTAGATTCAACTCGCATATTAAGTTGAATAAGTTCCTTTGCTGGCATAAGTGGAGGAATTATATGTATAACATAGCAACTCACAGTTATGCAGATAATCCTCCACTTATAACTATTTCGTTTGAAGTATGCCATAAGTGTTCAAAAAGTAGACTAATTTTCATTTTTGGAAATGAAATGGACCAAAAATAATGAATAGACGTGCTTTTCTGAAGAGTATAGCAGTAGGTTTAACTGGTCTCGCGCTTGATACTAGGATAGACCAAATACTAACAGAAACGGCATCTCTTAAAGATGCTGATTTTATTACCTACGTTACTATCACAATGAATTTGTGGGTCACTAATCCTGCGCATTCAGTAGTGATAACTAATATTGCAGACCCTACGGTTACTGAGATACTACCCCTTGGGCACAATTGTAAGTATCACTATTTCTGTTCTAACTGCAATATCACATTACACCTAGATTACAAGTTGCAATTCGGATTTTGTTTGTGGTGTGGCTCTAAATCATTGCAGTTAAAACAGAATGACATTCAGGGAACGATATCTCAAGTCTAAATTATGGCATGAAAAAGTAATGGTGATGGAAATTTATCACCTTGCTATGAATGCTCACGAAAAGACTTGGACAGTATCAAGCACTGCTGCATACTTCTCCGTTAGTATAGGACTAGTTTCTGAGAACTTAAAACTAGCTAATTCTTTTCATACCAATCCAGCACTCATGCAATCTCCTAACAGACAAGAAGCGTTAAAGAGGTTGAACGGTAATGGAACCCCCAGACATAACACTACCAACAATGACGGATAATCAAACTTGGAATACCTGTCCTAGCTGTGGTGTAAATTGGAAGGACGAAAAGGCTACTCCGGGTTTACTTCATAGAACTAGACTCTGTGAGAAGTGTTTCCGAAAGAAAAGGAAAAGACAACATGCCAAGTATTGAAACGTTTGAGACTATTCGTATTGCAATTGAATTTCTTAAAAATTCTGGCTTGAAGAAAGTTGAGGGAAAAGGTTGGACTGTCTATTTTGTAGGTAAAATAATTAGAGTGGATATTGAAAATGAGTAAGATTTGGACCCCACAACCAATTGAAGTTTATCGTAGTTGGGTAGACGCTATTACTAGTGAAGCATCCGATAAACTTAACAATTGGGAAACCAACTTCGTTAATGATATGGATGAAAGACTGTCTTTACTTCGTCAGTTAACTGAAGGACAAGCTGATAAGCTGGAATCAATCTACGCGAAATATACATCATGACTATTAAGAAACCTATTGCTTGTCTTGCTAATAAGATTACTGATGGTCTAGACCATTTACGTTACAACGTATGTCCTGATGCAAGAGAAATCAATGGTGGACAACGTAGAGTAGTAGCGCGTAATGGTCAGGTCTACTATGTAATTACTGATGCAGACCAATTACTCGGATTAGAGATAAGTGATTACATTATTGCTCCCGGATTTGGGCAGCATAAAGACTGTGGTTATATTACTCAACAGGCGCGAGAAAGAATGAGATGATTACTACTAAATATAAATGTTCAATGTGTGGTGGCACTTTTGACCTAGTAAGAGATGAAACATGGTCAGAAGAAAAAGCCATTGCAGAATACAAAAAAATGTTTCCTAATTCAAAATGGGAAGACAGACGTGTTGTTTGTGATGATTGTTGGGAACAAATAAAGCCGTCTAAACCAGTATATGAGTGAAAGAGTATACGTCCCCGGTCATGGTCCGATGGGTGCCAAACTCTTTATATTAGGAGAGGCTCCCGCGTATCATGAAACTTTAGAGGGCAAACCATTTGTTGGCCCATCTGGTAAAGAACTCACTAGACTATTACAAGATAGTGGGATTCACCGTCAGAATTGCTGGCTGTCAAACGTATGTAAGTATGAGGTTCCTCCAAATTTACCCAGCCAAAAGATTCCTTTTGCAGTAAGGGCTAAGAATGCAGGAATCAATATTGAGGAACAACTCATTGAACTACAACAAGAAATTACTGCAATACAACCTAACTGTATCTTGGCTCTCGGCGGGACAGCATTGTGGGCGCTATCAGGTAAAACTAAGATTTCCCAATTCCGTGGTTCTATCATGCACGGAATGGGACGAAAGTTTGTTTCTACATACCATCCGGCCCATCTACTCCACACGGCTACAGGGGGAGAAATAAAGGGATACTGGAATCGACAGGTAATGATATTTGATTTCAAGCGTGCTAAAGCACAAGCAGAATTCCCTGAAGTTAATCTTCCTCATCGCACACTTCAAATTTGCCATTCTTCATACGACCTCGCGGAGTTTAGAAAAAGATATAAAGGTAAACTTCGTCTAGCAGTTGATATTGAAGCTGATGGCACTTGTATTCCTGTATGTATCGGACTCGCGTTCAATAAGTCTCATGGTATGACAGTTCCTCTCTGGAATATGGGGGGAATATCAACCATTCCTTCAGCAGACCTAGTTCAGATTTGGACCATACTTGCAGAGATATTGTATGAATGTGAAATCGTCGGGCAGAACTTCAATTACGATAGAGATAAAATTAAGCGACTTGGATTCATTATTAAGAAACTTGTCAGTGATACAATGCTCAAGGCCCACGCAATTAACCCTGAGCTTCCGAAAAACCTCGCATTCCTCACTTCAATATACACTGAAGAGCCGTTCTATAAAGATGAGGGGATGTATGAAGGAAATATCAATGACCTTTTCATAGGATGTGCTAGAGATGCATGTGTCACTTTTGAAGTAGACGAAGCTATGGACCCTGACCTAGATGAACTAGGTATGCGTCCTTTCTTTGAAAATTTCCTCATGCAACTTCCTGCTCTCTATTACGATATAGAACGGCAAGGGTTCAGACAAGATACAGTCAAGCGTGATGAACTATTAAAAAAATACATTGAATGGGATGAGAAGTGTCGATATGAACTTTTCCATCTCACTGGAACAGAAATCAATGTAGCATCTCCTAAGCAGATAGCATTACTATTATGGGAGAACTTAAAACTACCTCGCAAGAATACAACTGGTGAAGAGGATTTAACTGCACTACTTAATTCTCCTAATGCTTGTCGTAAACCTGAACATAGGAGGATACTTGAACTCATTCTTGAGGATAGAAGAGTTCGTAGAACTATCGCGAATAATATCATGGTTCTACCTGATTTTGATGGTAGGATTAGAACTACTTACTTTCCTTGTCTTGAAACTGGTAGAACTTCTACTGGTCAGCAGGAACCTCCTATTAGACCATTCATTGAAGTTGTTGGTGAGGACGGTAAGAAGAAAAAGAAAGCATTAGGCACACCATTTCAAATCATGACTAAGCATGGTGATATTGGTGCAGAAGTTAGAGAGCAATACATCGTCGATGAACCTGATGAAGAATCTGGTCCTGAAGGCTATATCTTTGTCCAGGCTGATAGTTCTCAGGCTGAGGCAAGAGTAATCTTTAGACTCGCGAATGATGAGGAGGCACTATATGACATCGACACTAGAGATTATCATGCGTGGACGGCCAGTTGGTTCTTTGGTGGAACTGAAACTGATTATTCAAAAAAGATTCTGGGATACGAGCACCCTACTAGATTTGTTGGTAAAACTCTTCGGCACGCCGGTCATCTTGGTGCCGGTAAACGACGTGCAGCAGTTACAGTTAATACTGACGCCAGAAAATATAAAATCCCTATCGCTATTACTGAGGCGATTGCAGAACGAGCCTTAATGATTTTCCACGCACGTCAACCTAAGATTCGTGCAGTTTTTCAAGGAGAAGTAATTGAATGTCTCAAGCGTAATCGTCAACTCATTGCACCATTACCTTACGGTGTCGATGCGCCAATTGGGGGTAAGAGAACATTCTTTGAACGTTGGGATGAAGAACTCTTTAGACAAGGTTTTTCTTACTTGCCACAAAGAGCAGTGTCTGATAGCACAAAAGCTGCTGCGTTACGTATTAAGGAGAAAATCCCTGTTATCCGAATAGTATTGGAATCTCATGACTCCCTACTATTTTGTATACCAGTAAAAAGATTAGATGAGTGGACACCAATCATTAAGACAGAATTTGAAAGACCTATTGATTTCTGGTGTTGCTCCCTTCCTCGTCCTCCATTAGTTATACCGTGTGAAATTGAGACTGGTTATAACTATAAGGACTTGTCTAAGTTTAAGGATTTGCCCATCATTACTCCACCCATTGAAATACCAAATATGCCACCTAAGAGCATAACTGAACAATTCCTCGCGCAAGAACCATTACCACCCGACTCAAAACTAACTGATATTATCTACAGGACTCAAGAGGAGAGACTATATGGCAGGAATGGATGACATGCAAGCTGAGGCCATAATCGATATGGCGAAAGAACAACTGAAATTTTTATACACTGATGAAACAGAATTACTGATGGCAATGGTAATAGTGGTAGCTACGTTAGACTACCTTACCGAACCCTTCATCTACAAGGAAATAGCACCAGGAGTAGCAATGAGATTACCTAATCCATTTCCTATTCACGGTAAGGAATTTCCTGAACTATTAAAGATAGTTGCTGGTATTATGGATGCAAGAAATAATTTGAGTTAAAATAAACCGGAGTCTCAATCTCCTACGAGTTGGAACTAATGGCTAAGTGGCATTTTCGACTCACACTTCAATATAGGAAAGATATTGATAAGGGTTGGTCTGTTGATGGCTATGATGAACTCATAACTACCAACTTAATTCAGTTACTTTCACAATTACTCATACTAATCACTAGTGTTCAGCGCAAAATCCATGAAGATGAAATGTTGGAATTGAGGATGCAGAATGACGACATTCCATTCTAAATATCCATTTCTTAAGGATTTACAGGAACCCCCGTATAGTGATAATCCATCAATGCCTGTAAATGATAAGCCACATGAAGTTTACTGCCAAATCTGTCAATACCGAATTATAATTGAAGGTCTAGCAGAAGCTAAATGTGGGAATTGCAGGAATTATCTGATAAGTGTTGTTAAAAGTATTATTCCTTAAGTCCATGAACAAAGAACAGATTCTTCAGAGAGCTCATTATAGGAATAAAAAATGAGCTGGCTCGTAGATTTTGTAAAACAACATGATGAATTAGAAACTCCTGCCTCATTTTATTATTGGGCAGCTATTTCAGCAATTTCAGCATGTGTCAAGGATAATATATGGCTGCCACGTCATATATACAAACTTTATCCCAACATTTATACCATGTTACATGCAGAGTCAGGTCTTAAAAAAGGCCCAGCAGTTAATGCTGCAAAGCAATTAGTTAAAGCAGTCAATAATACTAGAATTATAACTGGTAGGGGTTCTATTCAGGGAATTCTAAAGGAGCTAGCACAAACTCAAACTCAACCAGGTGGAAAAGTTCCAATGAAGTCTGTTGCTTTTATTTGTTCTTCTGAATTATCATCATCAATAGTTGAAGACAAAGTAGCAACTAAGATTCTAACTGACCTGTATGACCGTAACTATAATGAAGGTGAATGGCGTTCGCTACTTAAGATGGAAACTTTCACTCTCAAAGACCCAACCATTACAATGTTAACCGCAACTAATGAAGCAATGAGTGAAGATTTTTTCACCAAATCTGCAATTCAAGGTGGATATTTCGCGCGCACTTTTATCGTCTACGAGAAAATAAGAAATAGAACAAATTCACTTTTAGTTCCATTAGAACAAGAAATTGATTACAAAAGTAGCGCAGAATACCTAAAAGAAATAGCTAAACTTATTGGTCCTTTTGCGGCATTAGGTTCTAGAGAACAATCAGAAGTATATAAATATTCTGTAAAAAATTCTACTTCTGGGCAAACACATTATTTTACTCAAGCAGGTATAATTTACGAGGAATGGTATACTAATTTTATGGATGCAGTAGATACTAATGAAATAAAAGATGCAACTGGCACACTTAATCGATTTGGTGATAGTGTGTTAAAGATAGCAATGATACTATCTCTTGCGCAAACTCCTGAACTAGTTATTAGTGCAGAAGCAATGGACGATGCAATTAAATCCTGCACTAAACTACTTGGTAGTATGCAAGAAACCACAATGGGTAAGCATGGTATATCCTCTGCTGCCCTATTAAAATCTCTTATTATTAAGGAACTGTTAGCAAGAGAAACTCATCAAGTTACTAGGACTATTCTTATGAAGAAGATGTGGATGCATTTTTCTTCATCAGAAGAATTTGATGAGATAATGCAAGCATTCGATGCTACGGGCATGATTACTACAGCTTCTGTTGGCAATCAAATTCTTTATACCATGCCTAATGAGCAAGCAATGGAACTACAAAGATTCTTTATGGAGAAGAAAAGATGAAAACAATAATTCCAGTTACAGCAATTTGGCTGCGAGGCAAAGGCGAGAATAGAATTGAAGTTTTGGCTGAGATAGAGGGTAAATGGTATTCAGTAATAGAAGAACGTGTCGATACCCAATCAGGGGCGGTAATTCCAATTAGTCATATTGCCGAGGGAAATGGGAGGAAACATTGGAAATGCTTAGATTTGAACAAGGCCGTTTGAATCATTGGGGGGATATTGAAAGGTGTCCGTATGCTTTTCATGACCCTGAATGGAGTGAATGGAGTAGGAAGGATGATAAACGTTTACTACTGATAGCATTGGAACGCTATCTAATTATTTTTGATTACTTACAAAAGACCCATCAATACCTCAAAGAACATGACACCTATGTTGTATGAGACTACTAATCAGGCTACTGTATGAGAATAATTAGTAATCGCTTCCATCTTGAAGGGGAAGAAATAATCAAAACTAGTAATGGAGACCCTATTCCCCATGATGAACCATTATTGATTCTTCGCGCAAGGGATAGACTAGCAATTCCAATACTGAAAATCTATCAGCAATTAGCTATTGTTGATGGATGTAATGATTGGTTTATGGGAGAACTAGCAAAGACACTCAAACAGTTTGAGGATTTTGCGAAGTTACATCCTGAAAGAATGAAACAACCTGGTGTTACTAGAGGAAAATGACAGATATCAATAACAAAGTTGATTACGTAAAGAGTCAAGGTCAAACAAGAGACCACACTTGTCATTGGCCTGGATGTAATACTCAAGTTCCCCCTGCAATGTGGGGTTGTAGAACTCATTGGTTTATGTTGCCTAAATATCTACGCAACAAGATTTGGATGACTTATCAAATAGGTCAAGAAGTAGATATGACTCCATCAGATAAATACATGGAAGTAGTATTGGAGGTTCAAAGATGGATAAAAGAGAACTACAGAAACCGAGTCTAAAAGAAAGAATCAATAACTGGATTGGTATGTTCCTATATCGACGCATGGGAGTTAAGGCCGGTCCATTTATGTTTCATTCTCGTGGTCAATGGTGGTTTGTGGACCACATAGGTAATGTCTATATCCTAGATTACAATGGTGATGGGGCATATAGGCATTCGCCAATTACTATTACTCTTTACCACGCGATATGACTAAGAAAGAACTATTAGAACAACTAGTTTCTGCTCATGACATGGATGAGATTTATGTCATGGTCAGTATTGAAAAACTCCCTGCGCGTGAGAGAGAGAATAGACTAGATATGGATTTCACTGAGCAGCATTCTAAGATGCATATTACACTGGTCACACATGACCAATTTCACAGCACACTACACATACCAAGAATAGTGATATAGAATGCCTGTAATAGAACCTCCAAAAAATGAACCAGAGGAACTACCAGAAATTTCTCCTATCGAACAGGGTGAAATTCCATACTCAGAATACATTAGAATCAAAAAATTCCTTGATTGTCCTAACTGGATGTGTCCTGCTTGTCAGACTACTAACTTTGGTAGAAATAAAAACTGTGCTTATTGTTTTGGTCGTAAGCGAACTATTACCCCGCGGCCTGTAGTCTATAAGGAAAAATAAATGAGTATAAAAGTAAATGATGGTTTAACTCGCTCTTCAAGAACTAGAGCTAAACGCAGAGCAAAAGGAATATGCCCTGATTGTGGGGGAACTGATAGGATACTAATTTCTCGTTGCTTTAACTGTAGAATAAAAAGAAATGCGAAGCGCAAAGTTTTACCGGGATATCACAAGAAACAATGGGAAATGATAGGGGGTTTATATGAGCACTGAGAAGGAACGTGAACAGAGAAAAGAAGAAAAGCGTGTAAATGAACGTCTAGGTCTTCATGGTGAAGCCCATGACATTCCATACGGTGAAGCACAACGTGGAGAACAAGGAAGAGTAAGACATGGGAGTCAGACATTTTATGCCCTCCTTCAAGAGATGGCCGAAATACATGACAAAAAAAGTCATGATTATGCTTCTAATTCTGACCCATCAGGAAACTATCATTTTGCAGGTCAAATGGCTATCCTGTTTAGCCATAGTCCACAAGATGCTGGTTTCATTGGCAGATTCTCTGAGAAGCTACATCGAATCAAAAATCTGGAAAGTTCAGGTAAAGTCGGAGTTACTGAAGCAATTGAAGATACAGAGCGGGATATCGCAACAATCATCGCCCTGTGGATTGCAGACCGAAGAGACAGAAGAAGAAAGAAGTTAGAAGCTATTCAGAAGGTCCAAGACAAAATGAAGGCTGGGGAATGGTCTAGTGCTCAGTATATACCTGCTAAGGAAGAAGAAGTTAGAAAGGACTATAATCTGACTACTGAGCAACAGGACAAAGTATTCGATGAATTATTTCCACTACTTCACAAGCTCAATAATCTACACTTGATGCAGACTATTGACTATATGAGTCGTCTACTCTCAGATAGAAGAGTAGAAGGAGAAAAAGCTACCGACCGAGGGTAATATCTACCTCTTCCGGTAGTATCATTGGCGCGTTAAAGTCTTGCCCTGTATAGTGCTGTGTTCCCATACCAGCACTAGTCAATGGAGCAAGTAATGGTATCAATTCTGGCTGTTCCTTTGCTATCTCCATCAAGTCTCGGGATAGCATTGGAATAGCTAGTTGTAATGCCCTATCAAATACTCCAAATGGTCTACTTTCCCTCGCAAATGCTGCATCATAGAAATACTTAAGACTAGGATGCAGTTTATTAGCAAGGAAATCTTGAGTTACAGAACCTCTAGTTGCAGCTCCATATCCCTCACCTAATGGATATGAACTACCAGTAGTAGATGAAGTAAATTCATTAGTAGTTAATCTACTAGCTAATACAAGGAACTGCTGAAATCCCCCAGCGGGGTCTAATCTTGTATCACCAAATTTCATCTTACCAAAATCTGCACTGGTTGGATTTAGAGTTACTTCTGCACCTGCTAACTTTCCAAGACTAGCAAGTGTAGTCCATGCACCAGCAGTTCTTATTGCAGCTTTCAAGTATTCTTTTCTTACTTGAGGAACAGCCATAGTATAGTTAATAGGATTAAGCATCTGCATACGAGATGCCATTAGCTTAGGAGCGAATAATGCCTCAGATAGTCCAGAGGCATACTTCTCCAAGTTTAGTTCTGTAGAGGGAGTTCCAGTAAATGGAATCTTAGTCTTTAAGGGGCCGCGACCAGTAAAGGTATTTACAGCATCTCCTAATTCTCGTAATGCGACCATGTTATTTTTATCAGGCATGGCCTCATAGAAATTTCTAAAGGCATTCAATCGCAAGTCATTGATGTATGCTGCATATGAACGATTAGAAGCAGCTACAACTTTACCCCATACAGGAATTCTCTCAGCAAGTTTAGAACGTATAGATTCCTCCCTCGCAGATAAAGAACCTAAATCAGTTAAAGATACTCCTGCTTGTTCAGCAATAGATGGCATCTCTTTTAATACGGGAGCACCATTCTTTATCAATTGAGTGCCATCAGCCTTCATTACAGGTATTGTTTTACGAAACATTAGTGGGTCAGCTTCTAGTAATGCTTTATGAGCATTATAAAAATTAGTTGAACCATAAGCTCTAATAGATGGCCCCCATGCTTTAACCCAATTCTTAGTTCCAATTAGAGGTAAGCCCTGACGTAATCCAGCAGATGTAACAAATGGCAAATCTACTGCCATTAGTCCTCTACTTAAATTCCATGCTTCTCTAATTGCGCCAGCTTCTTCAGGAGTCTTATCTTTAATTCTCCTGATAATAGGTTCAGCATTCTTAGATATGGGTTTGGTTTCCAGAATTGGAGCTTCCGCAGCTTTTGGACCAAGCCTAAATCTAAACTTACCCTGTTCATTAAGGCCATCAAACACATAGCCTTTAGAAGTTAATTCTGCAATCTGTTCTTTTGAAGGAGCTTCTTTTAGTGTAATTTTAGTTCCAGTAGTAGGACCGGCTTGTGCAGTTCCAGTCATACCAGTTTGTCCTTTAGGATTAAACATAGGACTAACTGATGGTCCAGGAGCAGCCATTTCAGCAGCTTCTGATACAACAGGAGAAACAGTAGGAACAGGTTTAGGAGCAAGACTTACAGGTAGAGTAGGAACATCATCTACCTTACCAAGTATTCTACTAGCAAGACTACCTAAACCTTTACGAACAGGTCTAAGAGCAGGTAATGCAGTAGTAGCAATACCAAGTGGTGAAGTCTGTTCTGTTGCTAGATTGCCAACCCCCTCCAACATCCCCTGTCCCATTCCCTTTAGAGTAGCCATTGGTTCACTAAAGATATTTTTAGCAATATCAGGAATAGCACGAACAGCATCAAATATTCCCCCTTCAGTTGGTTGTTCTAATCCTGCAACTGAACGTGCAAATCTTGATGGGGCATCAGTTAAAGGTGTGACAGCAGCATTCCATGCCTTACCTAATCCACTCATTAGAGAGGGTTGTTCTGGAGTAACTACAGGTTTATTGACAGGAGATATAACTGTTGACGGAGATTCAGTTACATCTTCCCAATCACCTACATCTTCCCATACACCCTGTTGAGGCATGATTACTTACCAGCAGGAGTGGGTTTCCATGTTTTTCCACCATCTGTGGACATTACTCTTCTAGTTGCACCAGTTGCAGTATTTCTCTGAGTTTTATATATAGGTTCAGCAGGTGCATTACGTGTCATTGCGCCCCCATATATTGCTGCATTGATTTTCTCGTATTGTTCCGTAGTAGGTCCAGTATGCCCCCACATTCTACTTTCACCGGGAGGGGTAATAGTAAAGTCATTACTACCAGGACTCCCAAGTTTAATGAATTGCTTTAGTTCAGGGTCAGTATTCAATAGTTCTCTCGCTGCATTGAATTGACGAACTCTAGTTTGTGTGGGAAGTTCATCCTTACCAGTTCCAGCACCAGATGGTGTCCTTCTAGTAGAACGAGCCTCTTCCCCCCGAGCTTCTATTTCAGTTAATTCCTGTTCATGACCTTCTTCCTGTGTAGTTCTACGTTCTGCACCTGTAGCAGAAATTCTTTTCAATGCTTGTTCCTGACCAAGTGCCAATTTATCTGCATCAGAAAGATTACCAGTTGGAATACCAGTATCAGCAATCTTACCAGTAGTTGGGTCAGCAACTTTAACAGTTGGGCCAGAGAAGTCAAACTTCATGTTTGGATTCTTAGCCCTATATTCATAGACATCAGCACGTTGCTGTGCTATTTGAGTTCTCTTGGAATCATTGGCTTCTTTAGCCTGTTGAGCCTGTTCTCTCAATTCAGCAGCAATAGTCTGATATGCCAATGTTCGTTCATTGACATTAGATTGACGTTCAAGAGTAGCTGCCTGTTGTGCAGGTCCAGTTTTAGCCTTCCAATCTTCCATTTCCCTATTGAAATTACCATACATTGACATATCAAACATTTCAGGTCCACCAACAGTGCCTGCTACAATAGATGCAATCTTACGAAGCATACCCGGCTTATTTCTAACTGGAGCTTCATCAATCATTCTATTAAACCTATCAGTTGCCTGTGTTTCAGGTGTATACATCTTAGTCATTCGCGAAGCAATATCACTCATGCCATCACCCATTGGAGCAGGGGAAACTGGCCCCCTATCCATATTAGGTGATTGCATTTCCATTCCATCACCGAATATGCCCTCAAATGGTGATGGCTTTCTAGCACCAAATGGGTCATCTGGTATAGGCATTCTTCCAGTAATACCACCTTGTGAGGGTAAATCATTTCCAACCATACCACCTTCAGGTAGGCCGAATATGTTTTTAAGTCTTAGTGCTTCAAGAAAATTAGGCATGTGTTCTCTCCGCGACTCTCTCAGACAAAGCCTTGTTCATAGCAAGTGAAGTTCCGATTGCATCAATGAAGGAGATAGATTTACCATCACCCCTTCCAAATACTCTCTTGAAATCTTCAGCCATAGGTCCAATATGGCTTTCCATATCTCCTTTATAGTTCCACTCATAAATTGGAAGTTCCTTAAATTTCTTCATAATACCCTTAGTAGATATGGGTTTGATATTTTCTTTCAGTTCTCTTGAAGATGCCATTGCTACATATGGTGCAGCGGCTCCTGCTACGTTAATTGCAGTCTGCCACCACGGCTTACTACCTGTATCAATGGGATTAAGTAGTCTCATTTGCTGGTCAGTCAGATTCGCACCAAATTGACTACGCAGTTGGTCCATAGTGAGTCTTTGCTGATATGCATTCTGGACCTGATTACCAAACGTAGCTGTTGCGCCTGGGGAGGTTCCATAAAGTCCACGCTGAGCATCAATACCTCTAAGATTTAATTCTTGAGCAGCAAGTTGTCTAGCTTCTTTAGCTGACATGCCTTGTTCTGTAAGTTCTTGTGCTCTTAAATTAGCTGCCTGATTTGATTGTTGTGCAGTCATTCTGAAACCACCTTCAGTTCCACCAATACCAGTCAAACCACCAAGACCGGCAAGTTTACCCTGTCGAATGGCATCAGCAAGACCAGCATTTACATTAGTAGTTGCATCTGAGAGTTGTTGTGGAAGTTCACGCTGCATTTGAGCCGCAGCAGCAGTATAGTTTGGAGAATATCCTCCTTGTAATGAACGTTGCCTATCAATACCCTGCATTGCATTTGAATAGGCAGACCTTATGGGAGATATACCCCTCGCACGCAATTCTTGGATATCTTGCCCAGAGTATCCACCAGTATTTGCAAAGTCCGTATAACCACTTATGGCACGACCCATTGTTTCAGGGTCACGCTCATAACTAACTTGGTCAGCCTTGAATTGAGTAGGAACTCGTGCATTGATGGCATTTATTGTAGGAGCAAGAGATTGCTCCCTCCAATCACGATAACCTCCCATAATATTGCTATAATCCTGCATCTGCTGACCAGCAACATTACGATAGTTATTCATGAATTCTTGGCTAATAGGCGTGTATTCAGCTTCTAATGGTGTAGGACCAGCAGCATGAGTTTCTTTTTGCCGCTGTAAATCACCATAAAGCTGTTGACGCTGTTCATTAGCCTTTTTTTCGTCGCCTTTTGCCATACATCACCTATAAAGAAAGAACAAGTGCTTCTCCCTTTGTTGGTTGAAAACCATAATCATGTAAATGTCTAATCCAGTTCTCATCATTGATTATGAATGCATGTAATTGGTCATAACCATATCTTTGGCAAATATACTGAGAAACATCTAACATTCTCAGTAGTGCTTCACGTCTTTCTGCAATAGAGAAATTACCAGATTTATTAGTAATCAGAACAGATTCAGCAAGAGTTCTTACACCACTTGCTGTTATTATTTCACCATTTTCTTCAACTAGAAACGCACATATAAAGCCATTTACAAAATCAGGGAAAGCAAAATCATTCTTGAAGAATTCCTCGTGAATCCTTTTGAGTCTAGGAATATCTCCTGGTTCTACTGCTCTAAGATTCATAATATTTAAGCAACCCCAATTTCTCCTTCTCCTTGAATTGATAATGAGGTAGCAGCACCTGCACCACCAACTAAAAAATCAGCAGCGTCAAGTCTCATAAGTCCGAACCAATCAACAAAGCTATTGGCAGCAACAGAAAGTCCAATACCAATAACCTCAGTTCCAGCAGCATTAGCACCAGTAGCACCAAGCCACAATGAAAAAGTAACCGCGCTGGCAGTCTTATTGACAATTCTAATATGCCTCAAAACAATATAGTTAGCACTTGAACCCGCTCCAACTCCACCAGTTGCAGTAGGTGGATTCAAGATATTAGTTGTCAATGTAGATGACATTGCAACTGGACCAAATCTGAAAACTTTGTTTGCTGCCATGTTAACTCCTACTTATTACTTCCTCAACTGTTTCTTCAATTTCATTCATCGTATAGTTTTTATTCGGGTCAAGCCCCGCTTTAATTAAAGCCTCTCTAATTCTCGTTGTAGTTTGAGAATCAGAAACTTGCTTTTTAAGAAGAGCAATTTGGATATCTTTGAAGAGATTAGATTCTATTTTCACTTAATAGCTCCGGGGAAAACAGGGTCAATTAGAAATTTAGATGGGTCAAGTTCAATAACTTTCTCATAATCCTCAACAGTATTCTCTTTTAATTTTTCTGTAGTTTTCCCATCTAATATTTCTACTCTATCAGATAATCCATTTACTGCATTAACTAATGCTGCGAGAATAACCTGTGGATTTAACGAATAAGAACCATTTTTACGATTAATATCTACTGCATCTGGAAGCCACTTGAGAACTTCCTGAGCACTAAATCCTGTATAAAGGCGAGCAGTATCAAGTTTAGATTCTTTTGTCCAGTTGAATCTAATTGGTCGTAATTCTCTAATTTCAGCTAATCCACTAATATATGGAGTAATATTCTCTTTAAGTCGTTCATCAGATACCGAACTAATATTCCCATTTGCATCGAATGTTGCAACACCAACACCAAACGCCCCAAATCGAACACCACCAGCAGCTATCCAAAGAGCGTAGTTAGCTGTTGCTCCAATTGTAGGAGCTGCTACAATTAAAAGTGACGATGCGGACCCCGTAACAGTTCCAGCAGTCTTTATAGGTGCTGAAACTTGCAAGGAGATTGCGTCAGTAGTAGCAGCACTCCCATCCGTAATGCTTAAACCAGCAAGGAATCCTATAATCGACGCATGTGTCCCGCTAGCAGCTTCAGTCACAGTTGACGCAAACTCTAATACACGTGGAGAACTATTTACCTCAGCATTCAAATTGGTTGCTACTAATATGACACGACCAGCACCATCCCCTGCTGTAGGAGTAAAAGAACCAAATGTGATTATTTGAGCTCCAGCATATCCGTTAGGAAATGTTCCATCATCACCAATAAGATGTGGCCCAACTCCTCGTGTAAGTAGTTGGTCATTAATAATTAGGTCTCCTAAAACAGTTAATGTATCAGTAGCTTTAATATAAGTAAGACCAGCATCCCCCCCAAATACCCCTCCATCATTAAATTGAACTTGAGTATTAGCACCTGCTGGTAAATTAGGACTTGGAAGTATACCTAATAATCCTTCCTCTCCTTCTTCTCCATCAAATCCAGGTGGTCCTATTTGTCCTGGTAATCCTATTTGACCAGTTACTCCGGGGGCACCTATATCACCATCTTCACCATCTGAAGGAAATATTAGTGGTCCTACTGGTCCTATTAAACCTTGTATTCCTTGTGAACCTGGAATAATTATACCTTCATCATCTCCCCTATCATTATCAAGTAATAGTTGCTGAATAGTTTGATTTATTGCAGTGCTACCACCACTAGTCCCACCTGAAATAGCTTCCTGAAGTAAACCAATTGACTTCCTAAGAAAATCAATCAGTTGATTTATTACTTGATATAGTGGTTGGTCCTTCTGTTGCAAACCAGACTTAAGTAGTGAAACCTTAAGCCTATCAAGTTCTGGAAATTGGGTTTCAGGTGTAAATGGCATTTCCTACCAGTTAACCAGGAAATTCTGACTCAACAGGTTTTGAGAAAATAATAATTTTACTAATCCGAAAGGTTTCATCGATAAGAGTAGTCTTAATTTCTAGTCTAGCTCGTTGTGACTTAAAGTTAGCTAATCTAGTAGGTTCTCTCTGAGTTGTAGCAGCCATTGTGAATGGAACTAATGTCTGTGTATCAATATCATCTAGGGAAAGTAATTTCATTTGCAATGAGCCCGCACCAGTGACACGCATTCTAACTGCATTATAGTGATTGATTGCTCCTACTGCTGAACCTCTACTTATTTTAGCCATTTATTCTACCTTAGATGTAACCAGTTTTAACTGTAGGGTCAGGAATTGGTAAATCAACACTAGTCTGACCTGTCTGTCGGTCATATACAGTATCATCAGTTTTGCCCGGCACTAAGGTATAGATACCAGACATATCTTTGATAATCAATAATGCAGGAGAACCGGAAAGAACTAATCCCCCTTCACCTAGTATAGTTACATCAGAAGGAATAGGTGGGGGTGGTAGTATGAATGGAGGAGGACAGGGATACAATGGGTCGGTGCAATCCCAACCAATTTCCGCTAGTCCACATACTCCATTTACTCCCCAACCACCATTACCGGCATCATTAGAACAAGCGGGAATAATAAATACATTATAAACTTCTAAATTAGTATTGAGAGATACCCCAATTATAATTTGGTCAATTCCACCACCTGTAATTCCAGTGGTTGAATTAGCTCCTGATGGAGAAGTGCTATTGTTAGTAAGATGCGAGGGGTCACGAAAAAATGCTGTGCCTGAAACAGATTGAATCATAGCCCACATGGGCCTGCGCGCGCGCAAATTCACAGAAATAGTTCTTGCTCCAGCTCCATTACCTGTATATTGCCCAATAAATACTGCTCCAGCACCACTTCCATCATTAGAACGCCATGCAGCAAATCCAAGATTACCTTGAACTTCATCATGTAATGCAACACGAGATGTAATATTTCCTGCCGCAAAAGTAGCTACGTTTGCATTTTCAGTTTGACCCAATTCATTTCCACCATTAGCAGCATTCCCAGGCCCTTTCCAAAATAGCCCATCTCCCGATAATGCATTTTCATCATTCTCAAGAAAGAAATAAGCTCCTTCAGGAGTAAAAGTAGAATTAAATAATGTATTAACAGCACTCGCTACAGCCGTTGCATGTTTGAATGCCCCATTTAGTAAGAAACGAGACATTACATCAGAAAATGCTACATATTGATAAATAACTCCTATTGTATTAGAACCTGCATTAGTTCCTGCTAGTCTAAAAACTGTAGTTCCATCATCCAATATTTTGGCTTGGACCATATTGGCTGGTTGAATTTCAAATGTGCTTAATTCGACATGAGACCCTAATAATGAAGTCCACCACCATGCTTGGTTGCCAGTAGTAGTATTACGAATCCAAAGCCAATGAAAACCTGGTAATTCAACTACTATATCCTGCCCTGTTCCATTACCTGTATATACACCGGCTTTAACACCAACAGTATTTAATGGAGGAGGTGCTGCTCTTCCAAAAAATGATGCAAGATATGGCCCATTATGAATTCCAAGAGCATCTGTCAATCCAGGGGCATCTATTGAACCTATTTCATCTTCTGGCCCCCATGAACCCATAAACTGTGCAACTACTTGCATTTCTCTCATTTCAGTTAAATTTGCATCAGTTGATTTTAATCTAATAATTTTAAGGGGTTCTATATTAATTGGGTCTATAGCTCCTGCTGCGGAATTAGCTAATGTGCTATATCCCTGATATTCATTGTCCTCAGTAAAAACAATAGTAACATCAGCAGCTGCACCTATTTTATAGCCTATTCTTCCGGTAGCGGCACCACCAGTATTATCACTAGCAATACCCACAAGAAAACAAAGAGCACCAAATTGACGAATAACATTTAGAGTCCCATTTAATTGGTCCCCATCCAATTCAGTATCTAATTCCATTCGCGCATCGGAAGTGGAACTAGTTACTTCCTCAGTAGCTCTAATAACAGGATTCTGCATTAAGATTCTAAAATCACCAACCCAATTAACTGAGTGCCCCGAACCATATGCAGTGGGTCGAATTAATTGACAATGAGAGCCGTATATCCAATCTTTTCGAGTTAAGTTTGGAATATTATCTACATCAGAAGGATGCTCAGCATTATGCCAATCACATATATCCAATTCCATATTATTACCCGCTTGTGGTCCTAAGCGAGTCTGAGTATGGGTAGGAACAACACTTAAACTATTATGTATTTCTCCACTTGTATCAACAATTAAAGCACCACCTAAATATAATTTAATACTAGCCGTGACTGGTTCTGGCAAAGCTCCAGGGCCAAGAGTAAGAACCATTAAAACATCTAATCGTTTCCAAATATTTACGGCTAATACTACTACACTAGTAGCTCGTAATGTAGGAGTCCCTACTTGGTCAATAGTATATACTTCAATTTGTCTTGATGCATTTAGATTTAGTCTAACTCCACTATTTGCAGTGCTTGTATTAACTTTCCAAAATTGAACTGAAGTAGATGGAGTATTTCTGGGTCTTATATATATTCGTTCCCAAGATTTATAGCCATTAACAGGAACTCCATATTTATCAATATTATTAATTATAGGACCAGTATTTGCACGAAATGCCCATCCAAAACCATCAGGAGTTCGAGAGGCATCTCTACAAAAAACCTCTGCTGTTCCCCTATCTCCTTCAGGTGATTCAGATAATTCTAATGCTTCACCTCCTCGCAACATAGAAGGAGCTGAAATTCTTCTACGTGCCATTATTGGTTGAAATACGGGTGAAGGGGGTAAATCTGGACTATCTTCAGCATTTCCCCCAGCAGATAGAAATGTGCAGGACCAGATATAAGTTACATCTCGTCCTGCTCCCCAAATAGGAACAGAAGGATGAGCAGGAACTACAAACCAATCTTGATTATAGTCATATACAACAGATAAAGGAGGCCACCAATAGGGGTCACCATTAGTATTATTAGATGGATAAACTACAGTTCCCTGAACTGGAATTGGGGGTTCCCATGCACCAGTTCCTATAGTTCTTCCAACAACGCGCGGAGGATAAGGAAAATTAATCCATCTGTCAGCAGCGTCAACATTCCATCCTATAGATGTTTCAAGAATATCGAAATTATCCCGCATGTAGGCAGGACGGCGCTTAGTTCCATATCCATCAGGATTTGAAGGATTAAAAAGAGTCCGAAGCGCAGCTGTATCATCAGGGTCACGTGAATAGAAATGATAATCCAAATAAACTACAGGATTACCTGCTGGAGGTTCCATGGGCCAATTTCCCATTCTTATTCCTGACTAAGCAGATTCGCATGTAATACGTGGAGTAATCCTGATAATACTACCAGCAATAGGTATAAATGGAACTACACCTGATGAGAATCTTTCTGCTAGTAAAAGTGTTCCATCTGAATTCTTAGTAATAAAATATCCGTAAATAGTTCCGGGGGCATTGATTGGTCCTGTAAAAATCCATTCTTGAGTAGTATTGTATAGAGCAATAGTAGGAGCCCCACCAGTAATAGTCCAATTAGCAAAAGTAATAGGTTTATTCACATACCCCCCACCTGCTATCTCAGTAAAATTAGCAGCAACAGAAGTTCCAGATGGAGTAGCATTATTCCCATACAGTTTAATTGTATGAGCAGGAGTTAATCTATCAGTTAAGATAGCGACTTCAATCACATTTGGGATTATAAGAGTCATATCTGGTCAGCCCCAATGATGAAATCGTCAATCTCCCAAATAGCAATTGTGTTTACCAAGAACTCAAAAGACCACGGACCCCAACGTATGTTCTTTGGGTCAAACCCATTTGCATAGTTACCATGCATAATAGTTCTATCAGTTTTAATGTAATAGATTATTTGTTTAATAGGGTCATCTAATACTTGGATTTTTCTCCAATCATTCCTATCCATACTGAACCAATTATCTTGTTCTTTCCAAGTTAGTTCTGGGAATGCATATCTACCATTAAAAAGACACATTCCCTTATAAGTAGCAATAATTAAGAAGTCAGATATGGTGGAACCAGAATCAAGGTGTGTTGCTATACCATGAACTCCAGTTCCCATTGCATCATCAACAGGACTATAGGGCCAACTAGATGGAACATCTCCATTATCTACCCAAGCCGCTGTTTTACTTCTCTTGAATCCATACAGAACATCTCTAAGTTCTGCTGCATTAGTCATTGGATTACCATCAGGAGGCATGATAAGTAATCCACTTACTTGGTTAATAGCCTCGGGTTCACCTACTGCTGAAACACGAACAATTGAAGGGTCAGTATTCTGACCATAAAGACACAAGTGGTTATGATACAAACAAAGTCCAACTCCTGCTGCTATTTCAGTGAAATTGGAGAGTAGATGGCTTGCATCAAGTAGTAAGTCAGCATCAAAGAATGATTGATTAGCAAGAGTAGTAGTAACATTATCATTGATAGTCGCGCCCGGAATAAAAAATAATTGGTATCCCTTATTATCACCATTGAAGTCTTGAATTACTTTACTAGCAACAATATGTCGTTTAGTCCAGAATGAGCCAGTAAAAGTGGGAATAGTGCTAAAAGATACTGATAGTAAAGCAGAAGTAACAAAATTGTTAAGTGCTGTCGGCGGTGAAAGATATCCAGTATCAGTTTCACCAACAACTCCAAATACATGGCGCCCCGCATCAGTGAAACCAGCAGCCCCATTAGCAATAGTAATAGACCCCGCAGCAGTAGGTCCAGCAGCTTTTCTGGCAGCAGTTCCATCACCTTTATAAACATAAAGGAATTCCCCTACTAGGCCCTTTTCCTGATTAAGTCCATTTACTACTGCTGTTCCAAATGGAGTTATGTATGCTCTTCCTGCGTATGGAATAAAACCAAAATCTGTCATTCCTGTAATAGTTAGAACTGGTCCAAACATTGTAGTAGAATTTACTACATGATAAATTTCGCCAGCAGTTCCTGCCGTATTCAATGCAAGTATAAGTAATGTATTTCCAGTTAATGTAGGATAGTTATAGATTCTTAGAATCTTAGCTATTGGAGTAGCTACATTCTGATGTCTACCTACCCCATCTCTAGTTCCAAATTCTCTAGTTCCAAAGTATTGAACATTATTGCATTCAGTGAAATGGTCAGAAGGCGCATTTTCTACATCACCCCTTTGCCAGAGGCCATTAAACTTGTCAATAATAATTGGGGTATGGTCTCTCATTATTCTCCAATTATTAGCATAATCCGACCTACTTCCAAGTTGGTAGGAACTAAACCATCTAATCTCAATATGAACTTTATTTTCTCCCCATATTTATCAAGGTAATCCTGTAGCTCAAGCAAGTTGATATAAAGAATCTTAAATGCCATTTTTACCTCCTGCGTTTATAGGATGCGCAGCCCCCATGTAGTTAAAAATAGTTATGCAGACTTTCTACGCAGGTTGTCCGAATGCAAGTGCAGCCTGATTATCCACATAGTTCATCCATGTGTCAGATGCTGCACCTGTAAATCCCGTTGCGGGGGCAATTTCTGCTTCAGGGTTATTGAATTGATTCAAAAGAATCATGTTATCCCCACCCTGAACAGCAATGAATGTGTCATTGATAACAGTATGCCCTGCCGCGCCAGCAATCATGAACTTATTACGTTCAATAACTGCAAATGACAGAGACATCCTGATATCATGAAGATTCTGTTGAAATCTACTATCCTGAACTTGCCAAGAAAGAGGAATTGCAGCTCCAGTATTGAGTGAAAGTAATGCAGTTCCAGTTTGCCCCTGGAATCTACATCTATCCACTAATACCCCACCACTTCCACCATTGTCCTCAATACCATTCAATCCAGCAAGGAAATAGCAGTTAACAAATGATGCGTGTGAGGCATCAATAGTATCTACTGATGCTGAACGCGTAAGTCTAATTGCTGCTGCGTCAGAAGCACCAGCAAATTGAATGTTATGGAACTCTGCCCCCTGTGCACGAAGTTCACATAGTGGTGTAACAGCAACAGGTGATGTAGGTGCCAACCATGAAGCCCCTCCACCTGTAGGAACTCCACCTGATGTAGATTGACGTGGCCTATTGGCTGCACCTAAAAAGGTCAAGTCATATATATCGAGCGGAGCTTGAAATTGTTCTCTGAGAACTCCACCAATAACAATCAAATCTCTACTTCTGAGATTTGCCTTGATACTAGTGATGTCAGAGTAGGCATTACGTGGACCATTCCCCTGGGGAAAAATCCACCAAACGTTGTTGATTTTTCCTAATCTATTGCTAGAAATACCTAAATCTCTAGCATCCTGTCGAATTTCACGCCACAAACCTACTTGTGTCATCATATCCTCCAACTGAATAGTCAGCCAGTGCCCTCCTTATTGAAAAGCACCAAAGGACTAGATATAAGTGCGACGCTTATAACTTGAACGAAAAGGTCTCCTCCTAGTAACAGTAGCTTGTCTACCTTTAGTTCCAATGCCAGTAGAACGGTCAATTGCAAGTCCTGCATATACATTCAGTTCATCTGAACGCGACTTGTTTTCACCAATGAACCAAGCACATAATGCAGCATTGCGATATTCAAGAAAAGTAGCTCCATTTACTACATTGATTAGTGATAGTTCATTAGTTGGGGGAGTAAAGAGACTCCTAATGTATTCTATCTTAATATCATTATTAGCATTAGCAGGAAAGAATCGAATTTCATTTGCTTCCCACACATATATCTGAAATTGAGAAATTTCAATTCCAACCATACTCTGTGGAAGTCCATCAACCTTAGTCATGGGAACAAAAGGATTGATATCTCTAGTTCGTTCCCATAGTTTTTGTGGTTCAATCAAATCATCAGGTAATTTAGGGTCAGCAGCCGTTCCCGCAGCGTTAAATGCTATTTCAGTTGCTCCTGCATCTACCTGAATAACAGCAGAAAGTTGGTCAGTTGCAGGAATATTGTTTAGCTCGTAATATTCCTGCAACTCTTGTAGTGCAATCTTCAGATAAGGAATCTGGTCAGCATATGTATAGACAGACCTATTCTTGTCGTTAAGTAATGCCGCCGAAGCGTCCATTACTGTTCCCGCGGTAAGGTCTATCGATGACATACCTACCCCTTAGCTGATGTTACTGTTGATGGGGGAGTAATCGGTGTAGAAATAGGCATATTATGTGGAACACTCCCCCCACCTTGGGGAATGAATGTGAGATTCTTTGCCCCAGGATGATTCATATCCACATTATGGCAATGCATACAGACAGGGAACTTTGGATTCCGCAACTGTCCACATGCAAGACATCGGGCCATTTCCATTGCCTCGAAATTTTCCATCCAGTCAAGATTTTGCATTGCAAGTTCACTTGCTGCTAGTCTTGCATCCCCTGATACTACACGAGGATTTCCATTTGACATGGCCCATAATGAACTGGTAAGGTTTACCAATTCAATATACCATTGTCTCTGAATAGTGTTCAGTTTATCCAACACATGAAGAAAATTCTTCCTGATGCCTTGGACACTATGCTCACCCGCAACATACGCTAGTCCAGGAGAAGAAATATCCACAACATAAGCAAGTAGTCCATTGCAGAAATCCTTTACAACGGAATCTGCAATCTGAATTGAACCCACAGGAATTTCCAGTAGTGGTTGTTCTTCGTCAATTTCTCTCCACCATGACGAAGGACCAACTACTAGAAGTGCTGGATTCTCATATGAACCAGGCTTGATGTTGAAAACTCCCGGCTCAATAGTAACTTTCGTTTCAGTGATTTCTCGTGGATAAATTGAGATTATAGTCGCCTTATCCATAGGATTGACAGGTGCGCGAATAGTTCTTCGACGTATCTCTCTCAATCCGGGAAATCCACCAATTAGTGACATTTGATTCTCCTAATTCTTAACAAATGAATGGGGCACTATTATAGTCTCACCACCGCCTTGGTTTCGACTAAGGGTTGAGCCCATTAACCCTGTTTCATCGCCAAATAGTTCATCGACTATACCATCGATTTCTTTTTTCTTGTGAGCTATAATTTCTTCTGTGCATTTTCCAGCAGCAGGGTCTTTATAGCGAGCTAATGAAGGTCTATCTCTTGTTTCCCCACCTGTTAACATCATAGTAGATACAGCTTGTGCAGCCAATACCGAATCTATGATGAATTTACAGGCATCTAATCTTGGGGGAAGATAACCCTCTATTGTTTCGTTATCATCCCCAATTCTGAATACCCACAATGGTTCATAGGAGATTTGAGCCCCTGGGAGTTCATGCTGTTGGAACTCTGGAACCAGAACTAATCTCTCAAGAATATGTCTACCATGAATCCATTGTCGATACTTCGGAAGATGACGTGTTTCTGTCACAGTTCTCAGTAAAATTTGAGTTCCGGGAATGAAGTCATCAAATGTTCCATGACGATGTTCCATTTCATCGTCTGACCAGATAACTTTGAAAATAGGTAAGCCAGTGACGATATCAAGACCATAAAGGTCTTTCAACTGTGAGTTGATAACCTTTACGATGGATTCTGATTCGCGCACTGGCCTACCTCCTTATTGCACTAGTGATTACACTACAGCCTTAACCCACCACTTATTGCTTGATGGGTCATAGCACAGGTCAATGGGCCTGTTCTGAACGGGCTGATATGCAATCTGAATATTTCCAGTTGTCAAGAAAAGACCCGGTGCAGCATTTGTGAAGCACAGAGTAATTTCCTGATAACCACTAGTGAATGGAGTAATAGTCTCTAACTGAACTGTTCCTGTTACGAATGTAAGTTTCGTAGTAGGTGCAATAGTAGCAGCCGAAGCGATAGTTGGTGGCAGTGGCTGTTTATCTGTCTGAACCGTAGACAGTTGCTGGCTGAGAAGGTCACTCATCATATCCTCCTAGTATCCAGCCGGAACAGCCAAAGCATCGATGTATGCACAAGCCGCTGGATTATTTACAAAGGTCTGCATTCCACAGACCATGTAAAAAATATCGGCCGCGGTAACACCACCAGAAGCAGAACGAATTTCGAAAATCTGTCGCCCATCAGTCTTGTAGAAACCAATGGGAAGAATTTCACCTCTGCCCCACACTTCGTCAGTAACAAAATCAATACGAGTTTTGTCCCAGTTATAAGAAGGACGGTCTGGAGCACCTGCAAACTGCATCTTGTCGAAATACAGGTTGAGGTTTCCTTCCTTCTTACTCTGCATGGACTGATTCAGAAGAATCATTCCTTGCCCAATATCTTCATATGCCTGCTTCTGTGCAGGATGAAGCCATGCATTAGGTTTGAAATTGTTGTCAATTCCAACCCTGTTACCAATCTTGTTAATGGCAAGTCGCGGCAATGGAAGAGACAATGCCGCATTGTTACCATTCACACGATTAGCTCTGATTTCAGGAGTATTTGCGCGGTTAAATCCAAGCCAAGTTCCTGCTGATGCATTACTATGGTGATATGGCACACCAAACAACGCAGGCAGTGAGTTTGGAGAGGAAATACCATCAACTACAATTCTATCTGTAGCGACAGCACCGGCAATATTTGGGGTAACGTCGATAACCTTGTTTTCAACGTCCCACTGAGTGATTACTCCCTTACCACGAAGTGTGGTGAGAGTAGAATTGTATACCTGAACAGTCTGACCATAGCGCATAAGACGTGCACCGAAGCCATCACTGTTCAGAGTATAAGTGTCGAAGCCTGCACCAGCAACTACAGCACCGATAATGCCAAGAACTCCATTACCAGACTGCATCAACTGTGAGTCAAGCTGTCTACGTAGTTCGTCCAATGCAGTAGCAGTAAGTCTACGCACCGCATTGGTGATAGCCTTCCTGTCATTGTCAGTGGACCACTGAGTGAGCTTGGTGTATTCGATGTTCTCAGACACGAATACGGCAGTAAGAACTGCCTTATCCCAAGTAGGACCACCACCACGACCCAAGTCCCCACCATCAGGATTGAAATACTGGAAACTTCCACCGGGTCGAAGTTCAAGTGGAATTCGCATCTGTCTATTTGAGATAACTTCTACGTCACGCTTCTTGATGTTGGCGAAGAATTTATCATCACGTTCAAACAGAACGCGAATCTTGGGAATCACCTTTTCCAGCTCTAAAGCTGTTACGTTTGATTCCACTACGGCCATTTTCAGCTCCTTACTAATTCTATCCTACAGAATTAGTCAGAGTTAAGAAATTCGAGCGTAGACATACCAGTGGGTATATCTTTCGCAGATTTAATGTTGCCCACCTTTTTGGGAGTGGCGGGACGCTCTTTATTACGGGATTCGTGAGTAGGAGTTTCCTCCTGTTCCTCAGAATCATCTTTTACACGCTTACCCAAACCACGGAGAGCTTCATTTCTGGCCTTTTTAATGACTGAAGGCAACAGTGTCTTTGCTTTCGAAATGTAAGCCTTCCTGATTCTGTCGGTATCTTCCCTGTTGAAGTTAGACTCAAATGCTTTTTCCCAGAGTCTATCCATCAAGGACTTGAATCTAGTATCTCTTTCAATTAAGCCCGAAAGAGTTTCTAGAGCTTCTCTCGAAGCAGTTCGACGCACATAATCAGTCATTGACTTCTTAGGGTCGATGTTTGCTTCAATAGTAGACTTGAGAACATTACTTACTCGTGTATTTAAGTCATCACGAGTAGTATCGTAACGCTGTTTCGTGAAATCCTTCTCACGTTGGGAGATTTCATCCTCTTTACCTTTCTCTTGTTGACTTCTACCACGAGAAAGTTGCTGTGGAGGAGTGAAATCACTACTCCCAAACACAAACTGATTGAGTAAATGTGCAGCAGTTTGCAAGGCTTCATTGCTTGAAGTCTTTGCTTCCTGCACCATTGACATAATAGTATGCTTAATAACAGTTCCAAGCACATGATTATAAGCCTTCTCATCAACCTTTGCGAGAGTGGGCAGATACTCATCAACGATTCGATAAAATGCATCCTTGTTCTCAGTATGAACGGCTTTAAGCACATTCTCTGTGGAACCGGACATCAATTCACGTTCAAATTTGTCAAGAGTAGCTCCCTTTTCGACAGCTTTCTTGGCATCATCAATAGTTGGAAGCAATTCTGTATATTGCTGCTCTCTGTAGTATGCAGTCTCAAGGTAAGGAAAATCCTTGAACAAATTAGGGTATTTCTTCAATATTTCCCGTCTAGGAACAGGAGTTTTAAGCTCAAGTTGGTCCTCAGATGGACCTTCTAATTCTTTTTCGAGTTCTGCTAATTCATCTTCTTCTGTTTCAAGTTCTTCTTCCTCTTCTCCATCTTCTACTTTTTCTTTCTTTTCCTTGACAGGAATTTCAGGTTCTTCCTCTTCACCTTTTTCCTTACCCTTTCCTTTATCCTCAAGGTCAATGACTTCTTTTTCGTCATCTTCCCCAAGAAATTCTATCATTTCTTCCTTACCCATACCTCCTGATGGCTTTCCTCCTTGATTAGCAGGAATTCCACTTCCTCCACCAGAAGAATCAGCAGGAGCATAGAATAGGTTATTGAATAGTTTGAACATGATTTTCCTCTGTTATGGGTGCTTCCCTAGTTTCCAATTGTGTGGGCTTTGCTAAATTCTCAGCACCAGGAGAATTAGGAGCCATAGGTGGAGGCATTGATAACATTTTCTGAGCCTTAGCGTATAGAAGAACATTTCTATAGCCAGCCCCATTATCCATTTTAGCTTGTCTACCAGCTTCTGATAGTAACCATCCTCTACAAATTCTAAATCGAAGTGCAGGATTGTCAATATCAGGTTCAGGTTCTACAGATGGCATTTCTGTAGGTGGGGGAACTGGTAAACCTTGTGATATAGCCATTTGCTCCATCATTGGGTCTGGTGGAGCCATAATAGGTTCAGAAAGCATCAACTGTTTGATGATATCGTATGTATCCTCAACTTCATCTTCATCAGGAACAAAGAAATCTGTCAGACCAATTGCTGAACGAATAGCAGGAAGATTCTCTGGGGCACCAATGATATTGAGAATCTCCGGCTGTCCAGTTTGCAGCAAGGTCATGACGACATCTTTAATCTGATGCCATGTCATGGGAAGATTCTCATTGGCTTCAAGTTCTACCTTGCCAATTTTACCCTCCAACTCTGCTTTTCTGATAAGGACGTTAAAGAAATTACCATCCTTATTACGCTGAACATCTCTTTCATCATCCTTAACTTCTTGGATGAACATTGGAATAACCTTACCGAATATGGTTTTCCACCAAATAGTAAGCATCTTCCAAGTATTCTGTAGTCTCTGCAAGGATTGAGCACGAGACATACTGTATTCTGATGCAGTTCCACTACCTTCTAATTCACCACCGAAAATAGACGGCATTGCACCAACTACTAATTGACCTAGTGATTGAACTTGCTGTCCGAATGGTAATACTTCACCAGACAAAGTAGCAGTCTTTACTTCAAAGAATCCATCTCCTAGTGATTTACCAGATTTAGGTGTAGCCGGGAACATACCACCAGGAATAACTTCTGTCTGTTCAAATGCTTTCTGATTCAACACAGCAGGGTCAAAGAATGTTAACCCAACACCATGTTCAATAGTCTGCTGAGTCATACTTATCAAGTCATTTGTTATGTCTTGTATACTAGTAAGTAGTAAACCAAGAGGGTCATGATGCACAAAATCAGATAGTGGATTCTTCGTTATAGTCCAGCAATCATCTAATACCTCAGCTTTTGCATCAGCGAAACAATCCCCTACGTATGAAACCTTTACTCCTTTAGGGAATTTCTTTCGTAGTTCGTCCGCATCTTCGGCGGGTAAAAAGTTATATGCAGCAGGACGGAGCCATGCATGCTTTTCAGTGATAACATTTTCAGGATATTCTCCCTGATACTGCGGTGAAAGACGGCCCCATTGGTCATACTGGTCATATGACCCTTGATTACCCTTGCTTTCGATTGCTTTACGCAGTTCCTCATCGTCAAGATATTTATCCTTGTATTTTTCAATTGAGTTGACGTAATTAGTTTCAAAAGAGTAAATCAAGTAAGGGCATTCTTCCTGAGTTCTAGCATAATTAGGAATTTTAACGTATAGTCCTCCATATGCTTCCATGCACATACGAGTTTTAGCTTTTTTAGTCACACCTACTAATCTAGTAACAACGAAAGTTTCCTGCGAAACTTGTGGCATCATCATTTCACCACATGCAGGACAAGGTTCCCCTTCACCATACATATCTTCTGGTGAAAGTTCATAAGTTTCAGGTGCAGGTTCATCATATGGCATAAACTCATCCTCTTTATCTGCTGCGATTTGAGGATTAAGTTCTTTCTCCGATATTTTGAATCCACAAGCAGGGCAAGAAGTTACTTCACCATCAACTTCTGCCTCTTCATACTTCTTATCTTCATAAGTGCCATACTTTTCATCCTCTTTAGGATAAGAATAACACGCTATCATTCCCTCAGTGCAGTAAATGAATAGAGCATGAAGCCAAAGTAAAGGAACATCGTTATGACGAAATATCAGTTGAGCGATTTTGTCCCCCGCGCGTGCAGTTTGCAAATCTAGTGTATTCTCTGCATCATCCGGATAACACTTTATTGGAGGAACAGTAACAGATAATGCAGCAATAATAGATTCAAGATAAGCACGAAAGACGTTAATCGGCTTATCATAGTATGATTGGTCAGAATTATCTTCCGCCAACTGTTCGTCGAAAATTCTCCAATCATGTGCAACTTCAGAATACCAAACGCGCTGAAATCCTTCCCAATAGAGTTTAAGTCTACGCCATGTTCTAATCTGACGCTCACGGATAGACCTATCCTCGTGGTCACAAGTTTCGACAACTTGCTTAAGTAAATCTACGATATCAGGTGATAATCTTGTTCTCATTTAACTATAAAAGCATTCTAGGAGCCATTGGACTACTGAGCAATCGATTATATGTTCTCCAGAGTTGATTTTCTTCCATTGGCTGCTGACCTGGTTGCTGCATCATACCTCCCCCCATACCGGGAGGCATACCGGATGATGACATTGGAATGATATCAGGTCTTTGCCTACCAACAGGCATAGTAGATGATACTGGTTCCCCGCCACTAAAAGGCATTGGACCCATACCAAAAGGTTTTTCCCCTGATGGTCTTTGACCCCTCATTGGTTGACCCATCATAGGTCTACGTGGCATTACTTGAGGCCTATTCATTAATGGTTGACCCGTCATTGGTGAACGCTGCATACTATAACCAGCAGGACGCTTTCGCATCCCACCAGTTATACCAGTATTTCCACCAGTCTTTTGTTTCAACCAGTCTGGAAATCCCCCACCGGAAGGCCCAATATCAAACATGATGCTTTTTCCTCGTTTTCTCAGTAGGACTTGTATCTACACCCTGCTTCCTTTTGTTAGCAGTAGCATAAAATACCTTCTTAGCCTTCTCAGAACCATATTGCTTTTTCATGGAGGCCATTACTTCCTTCCCACCGCCTCCAAAATATTTATCTAGTGGCATTATTTCAAACGCCTAGAAGTAGGAATATTACGTAACTTTTCCCCTGCCATACCGATTAATTCATCAACATTAGAAGGAGTAGGTATTATTTGTTTAATTGGTGATTCAGTTCTTAATTGTGGAACAGGACGAGGATTAAGAGTGCCAGAAGAGCGAGATAGTTTACTCATATCATACCCAATACTAGCTAGTTTTCTTCTACTATCTTCCCCCATTGCTTTAATACGACTCATAGCACCAGGATTTAATACATCATGAATTGAACTATTTCCAGTTTTCATTGCATTAGCAATAATTTCATCAATTCCTAAATCTGGAGTTACTGACTTCTTCATGGGTGGAATTATTCTACCTAATCTCGTCATAGTTTTACCAGCACGTCCTACTGAAGGCATTCCCATAATAGTAGTAGCTAAACTTATAGGAGATGTCATTTCAGAGGCTACATCCCCAGCTCCTGTTATAGAACCCGCTAATAATCCTTTCAAATATCCACCTTTACCTTCAGGTGGGTCTATTTTATTTGCTAACTTACGTGAGACACGAGATGGAATATCAGATAATGGGGAAAGCCATTTAGTGAGAAGAGACGAACTAGGACTGACGCTGTCTCTCGGCATCTAATACATCCTGCTCTAATTCATCAATAGTTGTATCTGCTGATACACCAATTTTAGCTTCAGATGATTGAGGCTTAGGGGCTTCCCTCATTAGTTTGGCTTTATGCCTATCATTTTCTTCCAACATTTGTTGTCTTACTTTCCAAGGAGTATGCCTTGGTTTAATGGGAGTAATATTATCTGTTGCCGGTTCATTTGGAATATTTGGCTGCTCAAGTAATCTTGACAGTAATCTATGATTATCTTGCCTAAGTGAATCAACAGATATCTTGAGAGTTTCACAAGATTCACATACTCTTGGAGCCTTATACTCACGTTTGAGTTCAAGCCATTCTCTATACCAATTTAGTATAAACATTATCTTCCTCTATGAAATCTTCGCATCATTTTGGGTGTATTACCCTCTTCATTCTTTCTCATTGCAATATAGAACGCAGTCATGTTATCATTCTGAGCTAATCTAGCAAGTAGTTCCTGCTGTTTGACTACACGAGAGAATTCATCCTGCGCATCATTGAAATACGCTTCAGCACTATCAACCGCGTAGCGCAAATCATCATATGGGTCATCCCCAGGAAATTCTGCTACATCTTCAGCAGGTTTACCTTCAGAAGTATTCTTTGCGTATGAACAAGACTTAATAGCTTCAACCATTATTGGGCAACAGTTAGGATGACTTTCATGGTCGCCTTCTTCTGAACACTTGAAGATTTGCAACCTTGGAATATTAGTTTCCTCTTCTGGAGGGTCAAATAAACCTAGATAAGATTTGTATTCAATTAGCCCCTTATTCCTGAGAATCCACATTGCCTTCTCTTCGGAATAAATTGGCATCTCACTTGCTGGAATCGTAGGTCGTGGTTTCCAGCGCAAATACTCATGCAACATCATTTTCCCTGATACTCTACTACCAGGGGAATTATTACTTAATTCAATAGGTCTACCTAATGCAGTTTCAATCTGTTCTTGAATAGTGTGTTCTTGTCCTCTATCTTGTCCTGCTGACTTACAGAACTTGATAATACGAGGATTTTCTACTTCCGAATAATCCTTGATTACTGGTGCCCATTCTTCAATCTTAGTCTTGAGCCAGTAAAGTTCCCTGTAAAGATACAATCTCTTTGAAGGAGAGATAGCATAAAATCCTATATAGGTCATTGCGGTATAACCCCAATCACCTATAATCATTCTAGGCCACCATTCAGGAATATCGAATGGCTCTATTACGTGAAGTGCATTCTCGGGTTCAGATGGATAGCGTCTTTCCCTAAACTCATCAAATACTTGCCCTGCATAGGCATCCCAATCACCAAACTTCCTTGCTTTTCTTTCGGCTTCATTTGGTATGCCATCTAGTCTTGCTGCATATTCAGGGTCTGCATATGGATTATCAGAAATATTAGCATGGACATAGAAGCGTTTAATTCCACCCCTTCCAATGATAATCTTTCCTCCTTCAGGACAGGGAGTAACAAAACGTTTCTTACAGAATGTATGACCTATATTTCCTGGCATTCCTGCTGCGCGAATACATGCAGGTAAATATTGTGGGTCACTAGTTCTCACACGAGTAAAACCAATATAGATATAGATATACTCAGTATATGAAGTTAATTCATCAGGAGTATAAAGATTTATTTCCATTGTATCATACTTGTGAACATCATCCTCATGTTCACAATGACCTAGGAATATCATTGCTCCAGTTCTACTTCCAGAGCCACCAAATTCATCAGGTCTTGGGAATGTCCAAGCCATATCAGTCTTATTGAATATTGCACCGAATTTAGGATATAATTCACGACTGCGAGGAATAATTTCATTCTTCATTTCTTGATAAGTTCGCCGCATGAATACTTGTTTGAATTTGGGATTCTCGTGTAGTTTACGAACTATCCCATATACTAATAGAATATCAGACTTTCCGCTTCCATTTCCTCCACCAAAAAATCCTTCAAAGATAGACCACGGCAAAGACAGGAATAGTTCCTGCTTTTTTGTGGGCTTCCAGTCTCTTTTATCAAAACTCATTATCGTGGAGTTACTGTATACGTATTCCTGTTGGAACTGCTGGTGTTACGACGAACGCGAAAGCGAAAGGGATAGATTTGGGAGACTCCCCTGCAATATTACTAGCAGTAATTGTAATAGTATGATTACCAGGAGTGAAAGCGGGAATACTGACAGAACAAACAAATGGTGATGCTGAGCCAGTGCATGCAATACCAGCAAAATTAATACCAGTTGTTGAACCATCAGCATAGTATTTGTAAGTATAACCCTGTGCATCAGCAAGTGTAAGCGCGGCTTGGTCCCACGCGAACTTTTGATTTACACTTGCCTGATTCTGTGCAGATGCATTAATTATAAATAATAAGAGAAGTATAAGTGAAGTAATCGGAATTTTCATGTTAGATTCTCTTTGCGTTAATGATTGCTGCGTTCGCTGCTGTAGTGCAACGAATCCACGTAGCAGCACACTCGAAATTTTCATCATCATCCAATGTAACAGCAGTCCAAGTAGACTTGTCATTGGATGTTTCTACAGCACCCGCGCCTAATCCTTGAACATTGATTAGTAATCGCGAGCCCGGAACTGCAAATTCCTCATTAGTTACCATTACGTGTGGTCTACCAATGGGAATGGTTGTTGTAGCCATCTTTACTCCGCCTTTTTTTGTGTAAATAGCCTTCTATCAGTTCTTTCTTCGATTAGTGTAGCTAAACGTTTTAGCTCAGTAGTCATGCCGGTTAATATTTCAGACACTTCATGTAAATCAGTGCGAACATTTACACGCCAACGTTCTAATTCTTCAACTCTTGCTGCCAAATGTCCTGTCCTGTAAATTACATTGGCAAGAAAAATTGAGAAAGTTAATAATACACCAATAATTGCCCAAGTAATTGGAGCCATTATTCTTTTGCATACACTATTTCAAACGAATCTTCTTGTTTGAACTGTGGTGCATAGATGACAAAGGTAGGACCATTTCCTCCAGTTATCTCTCTATTAACTTCAGATTCCATCTGTTTGACAATACCAGCCATATTCCTTGCAATGGTTGAAAGGTCTACAGCTTTAGTATCTGTAAGTTTGTCAGTAGTTAATGCTCTTAATGCCTCGCGCAATTTGGTTCGCGCAGACTTAGAAATTCTTTCCTTAACAGAATTGATTATTGGTTGATTTGGTTTATCTTGATATGAAGTAGTTGATGTAGAGCCATTAGCATACGCACTTGCAGATGATGGTGATATACCGAAGCTCTTTGCCAATTGGACAGCTTCTTGTCGTCCATCAGTAATAGCAGTTTCGCCGATAATGTTTCGTAGTCCATTAGGAACTCCTATATTTCCTAATCCTCTTCCTCTTTGAATGTCTACTACTGAACCCTTTATTATTGGAACAGAATTTGATTTATCGCGAGGTCTTGAGAGAACTTCCTGTTCTAATTCAAATTCTGAATCACTCACTATTCCCATACTCATATGCTTCACCCAACCAGAGTAATTACCACCCAAGAATAGATTTGATATCAGCGTATGCTTTCCCCTGCTGCTGAGAATCCATCCCATTATTCTTGAGAGTTAATCTGATTGCTTCTAGTTTTATTGTGATAGAAGATTCACCAGCATATTCCTGCACTGGTGCTTTCTCATCTAGTGGTTTACCCTTACTTCTCAAAGACTCATTAAAAGCAATTGAATCTTCAATTCTCTTATCCATTCCAATCATTTCCTTCTTTATTTCTGGCACGTTAGTTAATTCAGTTTTTGGTTCAGAGAAAGTATCCTTTTCTCCTTCCGATACTATAGTAGAAACTACGAAAGGAGTTCCATCTGGACCGATTTCTATTGGCATTTTCTTTTCCTTTCTTTGTCTGCTTCAAAATGAAAAGAATTAAGCAGCCACAGTGATAGTCCAAGTATAACCAGACTTAGTAACAGTAACAGTATTCTGAACATTAATATCGAATTCATGAATAGTAGGCTTCATACTACCAACAGTTCCAGTTACGAACAACATGGAGTTGACAGTATCGATTCTAACTTCTGTCACATTCGTAATGACAATAGAAGTAGCAGTAAGGTTTGGCCCTACTTTTCCTGTGACAGTAACTGTGTCAGGCATACACTTCTCCTATAGTAATATTGTCCGGCATTTCAGTCGGACCCATCCACAGATATAGACTAGCATAGATTAAACTGAAAGTCAAATTTTCCATTAACTATAATATTCTACTAAATACAATATTCTACTAGATACAATATTGAGTATGTTACTACAAATATGGGACCCTATTCTGTCTAATAAATTTATCCACTATAGCAGTGATACAATACTCTGCAAGATTTGTGCCATGTATGGAACCAATACAGAGGGGTATAGGGGTATAGAGTCTCTTGGAGTCATATCAAGTCAGGTAGAGTCATACTATGTCATATCAGAATTTACATAGATTTAACACATGAACACTACCTATTGTAGCGAAAGAACAGCGAACACTAGTGTGTCGGATATTCGACTACACATGACGGGTTCTCGACAGGACTTAAGTCCTTTGTTTGCAATGAGTTAGGTATGAGTGTCTTACCATCCCCATGTCGGAAATCTGTCACAATATTGTGGGCCTGAGCGAAATTACTAGGGATTTTGAATAGTTTGAACCCCTCGCGAACTGGCACGCGCGATGCTTTAGTATAGGTCAACGGCGCGGGCAAGAAAAAAGCGCCAGACACGAAAAACGGTCTTGACAAACGGCGCGAACCATGATAGACTGTTTTTCATTGAAGGGCAATTCCGCCCTAGACTGAGGTGAAATGATGCAGATAAAAATCGGCAAGTTCAGTTTTGCAATCCCCGAGGGACATCCGCAGGCAGGGGAGAAAATCGAAAAGAGTTTCGATTATCAGGTTTGCGAAACTGAGGCGGAAGCAACAACTGTTATCGCTGACAAAAAGTGGTCAGTTGTTGGCATGGTCAACGACAATCTCAAGGCGAATGCACGCAGCAATGCGTATCAGGCAGCCTTGCTTCCGTATCGTCCGTCGGAAGTTTCACCCGAGGATATTCGCGAACGCATGATTCGCGATTACATCCGCCTGGGAGTTGCGGAAGATATCGCGCGCAAGCAAGTCGAGGCATTGCTTGCAGCTACGGCGTCAACTCAGTAACACATAATGTAAGGGGAAGGACTGAATATCCTTCCCCTTACATTACCTCTATTAAAAAAATAATAGTAATACCCACCTAATCTCTCGCAACAATCCATAATTTCACAATAATAGTCTCGCGTAAACGCGAAGTCTTAATGTTCTCGTGCTAGTTTTATTATCAATATATTATTCAAGTTAATAATAATAGTGTATTGATTTAATATACCCTCCCTCCCTCCCCCATTGATACCCACCCAACCAGTGTCCTGTTGCGATGACAAGAGCCGCAAGAAGGTGCTTTTCTTATTTTTTTTTTTTTTTTTTTTTTTTTTTTTTT
>Ga0184627_10000087_pt1 | contig 47002 bp, 41 predicted proteins | sample PLM3_127_b1_FD_133150 | JGI IMG/M metagenome (GOLD analysis project Ga0184627, IMG submission 133150) | Groundwater sediment microbial communities from an aquifer in East River, Colorado, USA - PLM3_127_b1 | ecosystem: Environmental > Terrestrial > Soil > Riparian zone | place: USA: East River... | reverse complement strand
CAGTGAGATGGACCCCAACAAGCGCGACTATGTCCGAGCGCAGTTAGTGCGAGAGATGCTGGGCACGACCAACGGCAAAGGCACCCGTAAAGGGTTGCAAGCATAGAATACTTTGGCTATATTAACAGACAGCAACAAGGAAGCATGAATAGACAATGAACGAAATGTTTACCGAAGCAGCGCGCAAAGCGATTGAATACGCTCGCGATGAAGCCGCCCGCCTCAAACACGATTACATCGGGACGGAACATCTTCTCCTGGGCTTGATTCGACTCGGCGAAGGCAAGGCCGTTGATATCATCACCAATCTGGGGATGGACCTGTCCGATCTGAAGGCTTCGATTGAGGAAGTGGTGCAGCCATCGGGCGGCACCATGACCATGGGACAATTGCCGCTGACCGCTCGTGCCAAAAAGACTCTGGAAGTTTCCGGACAGGAAGCGCGTGCATTAAAATCAAAAGACATTGATACTGAACATATACTTTTAGCGCTTTTGAAGGATGAAGAGGGCGTCGCCGCTCAAGTACTTTCGACTTATGACATCGATTATAAAGAAGCTTACGAAGAACTCAAAAATGTCCAGAGCGGACAGCCTTCGGCGTTTAAAAAGAAACGGAAAAAATCCAAAACACCGGCGCTGGATCATTTCGGCCGTGATTTGACCGAACTGGCCAGGCGAGGAAAACTTGACCCGATTATCGGACGCGACAATGAAATTGAACGCGTGGCGCAAATTCTGTCCCGCCGCAAGAAGAATAATCCGGTGCTTATCGGCGAACCGGGTGTCGGGAAGACTGCAATCGCCGAAGGTCTGGCGCAGCGTATTGTTGAAAACCGCGTCCCGCAGACATTGGAAAATAAGCGAGTTGTTACTCTCGATATGGCCTCATTGGTGGCCGGTACTAAATACCGCGGACAGTTCGAAGAACGCCTTAAAGCCGTAATGAATGAAATCATAAATTCTAACGATGTTATCATATTCATCGACGAGCTCCACACCATCGTTGGTGCCGGAGGCGCCGAGGGTTCACTCGATGCCTCAAATATCTTCAAACCATCTCTCTCTCGTGGAGAACTTCGCTGCATTGGCGCTACGACCTTAAACGAGTATCGCAAGTATATTGAAAAAGATGGCGCCTTGGAACGCCGCTTCCAAACGGTAATGGTTGACCCGCCCTCTGAAGAAGATACCATCAGAATTCTCAAAGGGCTTCGTCCCAAATATGAAGAGCATCACAAACTGATTATCTCTGATGACGCCATTGATGCGGCAGTAAAACTGTCCAATAGATATATTTCTGGAAAATTTCAGCCGGACAAAGCCATTGATTTGATTGACGAAGCCGGCTCGCGCGCACATTTGTCGAGTTACACTCGCCCGGGAGAGTTCACTGAAATTGAAGCCGAATTAGTGGAATTGCAAAATAAGAAAGAGCAGGCAGTCAAAAATCAGGCCTTCGAAACTGCCGCCCAGCTCCGCGATGAGATCAAAGCAAAGAAGGAGAAACTCTCCTCGCTCCAAAAAGACTGGGAAGACGCCCGCGAAAAAGAAAAAATTACTCTCACTTCCGAGGAAGTCGCCGCTGTACTGGCCAAAATTACCGGCATTCCCCTTTTCCGACTGGAAGAAAGCGAATCCAAACGCTTGCTGCGAATGGAAGACGAGCTCAAAAAGTCTATTATCGGTCAGGATCAAGCCATCCAATCCGTGTCCAGCGCCATTCGCCGGGCTCGAGCCGGATTGGGCGACCCCCGCCGTCCGATTGGTGCATTTTTATTCCTGGGTCCAACTGGTGTCGGCAAAACTGAACTGGCACGTACACTGGCGAGATTCCTTTTTGAAGACCCCGATGCACTTATTCGCATCGACATGTCCGAGTACATGGAGAAGTTTGCGGTTTCCCGTCTGATTGGCGCTCCTCCGGGCTATGTCGGTTACGAAGAAGGCGGCCAGTTGACCGAAAAAGTCCGCCGTAAACCTTATTCGGTGGTGCTGCTTGATGAAATTGAAAAAGCCCATCCTGATGTGTATAACATTCTTCTGCAGTTGATGGATGACGGCAACCTGACCGATTCTTTTGGACGCAAAGTTGATTTCAAAAACACTGTCGTTATTTTAACTTCGAATTTAGGTACGCGGCAGTTGCGCGACGGGAAAACGGTGGGATTCGATGCTGCTTCGGTAGACGATTCCTTTGACTCGATGAAAAAGAAAATCGAGACGGAACTCAAAAAGGCGTTCAATCCGGAACTGCTGAACCGCATCGATGAGATTGTCTATTTCCATAGTCTCTCCAAAGATCATATTTTGCAGATTATCGAGATTCTCGTGGCCGATATCGCCAAGCGTTTGGCTGAAAAAGGCATTTCGTTTAACCTTACCCAGGAAGCCAAAGAGTTCCTGGTCAACAAAGGTTTTGAGCCGCAGTATGGCGCCCGTCCGCTCAAAAGAGCCCTGCGCAAGTACCTCGAAGACCCTCTTTCAGAAGAAATCCTGCGCGGTCAGTATGCCGGTGATTGTGATCTGGTAATTGGCGTGGCCGGCCCCGACAGCTTGTCATTCTCATTCGACGGCCACAAGACCGCACACAAAGAAAAAGCGGCTAAGCCCTAATCAGGCAATGACATTAGTTAAAACTGCTGGATTTTAGTCCGGCCTTTTTTGTTTTGTGGGCGGCAGACGCCCTCGTCTGCCCCGTTTCAAAGGTGTTGATTTTTTCATAAAATTGGTTATAATCCCGGTTCCGAATAAACCGATTAATTTGGTAGCCCACCCAAAGCGAATTCCCCGTCAGGGGAAAGAGCGTCGGGTGGGAAGAAACAAAACAAAATAGAGGTTTTAATATGGCACATAAAAAAGGCGTAGGCTCATCGAAAAACGGTCGTGACTCCCAGGGCCAACGGCGCGGCACCAAAAAATTCGGCGGCGAAGTTGTCTCGGCCGGATCGATTTTAGTGCGTCAGGTTGGCACACCCATCAGAGCCGGACAAAACGTGGGTGTCGGTAAAGACTGGACATTGTTTGCCAAAATCAACGGCGTAGTCAAATACTCCCGTTTCGGCAAAAAAAGCACCAAAGTCTCCGTGCTTCCCCAAGCCACCAATTAGAATTGAATCCTATGTGACTGTGGCGTCAGGTGTCCTCACCTGACGCTTTTTTTTGTGTGCGGCAGCCGCGGCGCATCCAAGCTTGTCCTGAGCTTGTCGAACGGTCTGCCCCTTTATAATCGTTCAGTTAACCGGATTTACCATTGCTAATGCAGTCAATTGTGATAAATTGCATAGAATTCACTCCAGCAATCTAAACATGGAGAGGTTTCTATGATTACCAAAACCTTATCGGGTTTTTTAGCGTGTGCTGTGCTGACACTTTCGCTGTCGAGTGTGATGGCGGCGGATGGCGCTGATGCTACAAAGGGGAAAAGCGTCAGTGAATTCGTGACTCCAAAGGGACGAATTGACTTAAACGCTATTAGAAAAAGCGGCTATCAGGGGCCTCTAAATCTCGAAGGGGTTACTGTTAATATTGATCCCCAAACCGGCGAACCAAAAATTCGCTCATCAGCAGCTTTGTCATCTGCTTCGGACCCCGATGATGTTTATTGGGATAATAGTATTTCACCTTCAATTCCGGGCGTGGACGATCTAGTTTATGCTCTCACCGTTTACGACAACCAGCTGATAGCCGGAGGGCGGTTTACAACTGCCGGAGGTGTGGCGGCCAATCACATTGCTGCCTGGGATGGTTCGAGCTGGTCGGCTCTGGGAACGGGGATGAATAGCAATGTTAGAGCCCTCACAGTCTATAACAACCAACTGATAGCCGGGGGGGGTTTTACAACTGCCGGAGGTGTCGCGGCCAATTATATTGCTGCCTGGGATGGCACGAACTGGTCTGTTCTTGGCTCGGGAATGAATGACGGGGTTTACTCTCTCACCGTTTATAACAGCAAGCTGATAGCTGGGGGATATTTTACAACTGCCGGAGGTGTCGCGGCCAATTATATTGCTGCCTGGGATGGTTCGAGCTGGTCGGCTTTGGGAACGGGGACGAGCGGAACAGATCCTTCTGTTCATGCCCTCACCGTTTACAACACCAAGCTGATAGCCGGGGGGGGTTTTACAACTGCCGGAGGTGTCGCGGCCAATAGAATCGCTGCCTGGGATGGTTCGAGCTGGTCGGCTCTGGGCTCGGGGATGAATAGCGAAGTTTTAGCTCTCACAGTCTATAACACCAAGCTGATAGCCGGGGGGGGGTTTACAACTGCCGGAGGTGTCGCGGCCAATAGAATCGCTACCTGGGATGGTTCGAGCTGGTCGGCTTTGGGAACGGGGATGAGTAGCGATGTTTATGCTCTCACAGTCTATAACAACCAGCTGATAGCCGGGGGGTATTTTACAACTGCCGGAGGTGTGGCGGCCAATAGAATTGCTGCCTGGAATGGTTCGAGTTGGTCGGCTCTGGACTCGGGGATGACTAGCTCTGTTCATGCCCTCACCGTTTACAACACCAAGCTGATAGCCGGGGGTTTATTTACAACTGCCGGAGGTGTGGAGGCCAATTATATTGCTACCTGGGATGGTTCGAGCTGGTCGGCTCTGGACTCGGGGATGAATAGCGAAGTTTTAGCTCTCACAGTCTATAACACCAAGCTGATAGCCGGGGGATATTTTACAACTGCCGGAGGTGTGGCGGCCAATTATATTGCTGCCTGGGATGGTTCGAGCTGGTCGGCACTAGGAACGGGGATGAATGACTGGGTTTCTGCCCTCACCGTTTATGACAACCAGCTGATAGCCGGGGGGTATTTTGCAAGTGCCGGAGGTGTCGCGGCCAATAGAATTGCTGCCTGGGATGGTTCCAGCTGGTCGGCTCTGGGCTCGGGGATGAATAGCTATGTTTATGCTCTCACAGTCTATAACAACCAGCTGATAGCCGGGGGGTATTTTACAAGTGCCGGAGGTCTGGCGGCCAAAAGAATTGCTGCCTGGGATGGTTCGATCTGGTCGGCTCTGGACTCGGGGATGAATAGCGATGTTTTAGCTCTCACAGTCTATAACAACCAGCTGATAGCCGGGGGGTATTTTACAACTGCCGGAGGTCTGGCGGCCAATTATATTGCTGCCTGGGATGGTTCGAGCTGGTCGGCTCTTGGCCCTGGAATTGATGACGGGGTTCTCGCCCTCACCGTCTATGACACCAAGTTGATAGCGGGGGGGTATTTTACAGCAGCCGGAGGTGTTGGAGCCCTTAGAATTGCTGCCTGGGATGGTTCGAGCTGGTCGGCTTTGGGAACGGGGATGAATAGCCTTGTTTATGCTCTCACAGTCCATAACAACCAGCTGATAGCCGGGGGTGGTTTTTCAACTGCCGGAGGTGTGGCGGCCAATAGAATTGCTGCCTGGGATGGTTCGAGCTGGTCGGCTCTGGGCTCGGGGATGAATGACTATGTTTTAGCCCTCACAGTCTATAACAACCAGCTGATAGCCGGGGGGGTGTTTGCAACTGCCGGCGGCAAGGTGTCGTTATATCTGGCACGCTGGACCAAGCAATTATTTCTTTGCGGAGATATGAACAGCGATGGCGTTGCTTCGACCATTCTCGACTTAAATTTTTTAGTGAATGATATTTTTAGAGGCGGTCCATCGGCGTCGCCCCCGGAAAGCGCCGACCTCAACGGCGATGGAAATCCTGGTTCGATTCTGGACTTAAACTTCATAGTCAATGACATCTTTCGGGGCGGGCCTTCGCCAACTTGCGGATTGTAGATTCCGTGTGCGGCAAACGCCCCGTCTGCCCCTTGCAAGGGGGCCGGTCGCCCACAGCTTGCTGTGGGATCCTTGGAATGTGCAAAGACAGCGCATGGTTCGACAGGCTCACCATGACGCTTCCATTAGGTATTTAAAGTATCTATTAATATTTAGCAAGTCACCCTGAGCCTGTCGAAGGGCGACTTTCAATGTTCGGTCAGGTCTCGTCGCAGCAGAACACAGAACCCTTGATTTAATTTATATTCACCCCGTAATTTGCCTCTGTGAAGCACTTACTCGAAGATTTAAATGAACGCCAGCGCGAGGCTGTCGAGACCACCGAAGGCCCGCTTCTCATCATTGCCGGTGCCGGGTCGGGTAAGACCCGTGTTTTGACCAGAAGACTGGCCTACATCCTAAACAAGCGATTAGCCGAACCGTACCAGCTCATGGCAGTGACATTCACCAACAAAGCTGCCGGTGAAATGAAAAATCGCGTGGCGACACTTATGGGCGCCAATATTCCCGAACTCAACGTCTCAACTTTTCATTCTTTCTGTGCGCGGTTTTTACGAAAAGAAGGCGGCAGACTCGGATACAATAGCTCTTTCACTATATTCGATGCCGATGATTCGGAGACATTGGCCAAAAATTGCATCAAAGACCTGAATCTTGCCGGCTCGCAGTTCGCCCCCCGCCCCCAAGCTAAGAAGATTTCATCGGCCAAGAATAAATTGATCAACGCCACGGAATTTGCCTCGAATGCGGGCGGATACTTCGAAGAAGCTACGGCCAAGATCTACACGCTGTATCAAAAGCGTTTGCGCGAATGTAATGCGATGGATTTCGATGACCTATTGTTCAACACGGTGGTTTTACTTCGAGACTATCAGGAAATCGGAAACCATTACAGAAACAGATACAAATATCTGATGGTTGATGAATATCAAGACACCAATCATGTACAGTATCTCCTGCTCCGCAATCTATTGGGAGAACATAAAAATCTCTCTGTAGTCGGCGATGAAGACCAGTCCATCTACGGCTGGCGCGGCGCCGATATTCGCAATATTCTCGATTTCGAAAAAGATTTCCCCGGCGCTAAGATTATAAAACTCGAACAAAATTATCGTTCAACAAACACCATCTTGGATGCCGCCTCGGCCGTAATCAGCCGGAATGAAGCCCGTAAAGGGAAAAAACTCTGGAGTAAAAATGAACTGGGTGAGAAAATTAAACTTCTTTATGTCGACTCCGCCGACGAGGAAGCCATTAACATCGTCAGTCAGATTAAAAAAGGGCGAGAAAGCGGCACCACCCTCAAAGAGATGGTGATTTTATATCGCACCAACGCCCAATCGCGCGCCTTCGAAGAACAACTCCGCAGGAACAGCCTCCCTTATCAAATATTTGGCGGCATTTCATTTTACCAGCGAAAAGAAATCAAAGATTTGATGGCGTATTTGAAACTAATCGCCAACCCCAAAGATGATATTTCATTTCAGCGCGTCGTAAATTATCCCAAGCGGGGACTGGGAGACAAAAGCGTGGCCGATATTGCCCAGTTGGCAACACAGGACAACATATCGTTCTATGATGTCGCCTTGAACGTTGATAACTACCCGATGTTGACTTCGCGTGCAAAGAAGCTAAAAGAGTTTACAGGCATAATCGAAAAATATCGAAAAGTAAAAGACAGAAAAGTAAAAGACCAAAAAGAAGAAGACTTGAGTCGAGTCGATTTATTGGTGCAGGATTTAGTCGATGATTTAAAGATTATCGATGAACTTTTGTCCGAAGACTTAATCATCGGCCAGACCAAAGTGGAAAATATCGAGGCATTCATCGAAGGCGCCGCCGAATTTGCCCGCCACAATGGTGAAGCTTCTCTTGACAATTACCTCGCCGAAATTTCGCTCTTCACCGATTTGGACAGCTACAGCGAAATCGAGGATAAGCTCACCATGATGACCATCCACTCTGCCAAGGGCTTGGAGTATGACACTGTCTTCTTAGTCGGGCTCGAAGAAGGGCTCTTTCCACTCGGACAGACTATTTCTGAACCGATGGAGTTGGAAGAAGAGCGGCGGCTATTTTATGTTGGCGCCACTCGTGCCCGCAAACAATTGGTCCTATCAACAGCCTCGCGGCGTTTTCGGTTCGGTGAAGTGGTATCGGTGCCCTCGCGCTTCATCAGTGAAATCCCCAAAGAGTATGTCGAAGAAATCGACTTCCGCAGTTCGCGCTACTTTGAATTTGACACGTCGGGTCAGAAAGCCCAGCCGTTTTTCACACACAAGAAGCACACCAATTCCTCGAATGACAAAGGCATTCACTATGTCTTCGAAGAAAACGAGGTCTTCCGTTCCGGCCGCATAGTGCAGCACCCAACGTTTGGGCGCGGTAAAATCCTTCACACCGAAGGGTTCGGCGAATCATTAATCTTGGAAATAATGTTCACCGGCCGCGGTGTCAAAAAAATCATGGCCAAATATGCGAAGTTAAAAGTGGTGGGATAAGACGAAACACGGCGTCGCCTGCTGTGTAAAGCAGATTTAATGGTTGCTGATTAATCTCGACAGCTTCATTCTATTTCTGGCCACAATCGCATAAATCAATCTCGCAAACGGCCGGAATATTGGGAATGAAACAATCTTGCCCATCAGCTTTGAATCCGGGAAAATAGTCATCATTCGCGCTATCGCATCGACCCCTTTGAAAATCTGGCCGTCAGGGCTTATCAAATACATATGTTTCTGCATTTCTTCTTTGGTGGGGAGCTTGATATCGGAAGGAATTTGCGGATTAGAGAGTGGCGACAGTTTGATGAGTTTGGTTTTATCGAGTTTTTTTACTTTCTCCACACCCAGATTGCAAATATTGCAATAATCATCGTAAATCAGATGCCATTGCCGCATATATTCTTAACCAGACTTTTTGGCTGTAGTTCAATGCCTATGAAGTTGGAATCCCAGTCACTTTGCAACCATTTAAATAGAAAAGATTAAAACTTGACCTTGCCATCGTTAATCCCTTTTCTTAAAACAAGTTAAACGGATTTGGTTTTTCCAAAGTGAATTTGGGAATCCTTAATGAGGAGGTATTGAGATGACCAAAATCAATTTCGCCCGGGTGCTCTTGGGCGGTTTAGTAGCCGGTTTAGTTCTGAATCTTGGGGATTGGCTCTTTCATGAACCGTTAATGGGCGAACAATGGAAAGCGGCCATGGCCGCCTACAACATGCCGATGCCGGGGACTTCCGCTATAATCTGGTTCGTAATTATGGATTTTATTATCGCGATTGCCCTGGTCTGGTTGTATGCCGCCATGCGCCCACGGTTTGGAGCCGGAGTGCGTACAGCCGTGGTGGCCGGATTAACCGTTTGGTTTTTTGGCTGGCTGGTGCATATGGGCGGTCTGATGGCTATGGGAATTTATCCTCAAAGCCTTTTGATGATTACACTGGTCTGGGGATTTTTCCTGATGCCGATTGTTGCTATTGTGGGAGCCTGGCTTTATAAGGAATAAGCAATTTCAATTAATTGACCAATCGAAAAAGCCCTGTGATTCCCATTTGTCACAGGGCTTTTATTATTTTTAATTCTAATTTCGATGCCCAGCTTTCTTACAATGAGAAATTCTCTTCTGATTCCCCTCGCGTCCGGAATCAGCGCCGCACTATTAATTATAATTATTACTTCCAAATATGGCATCGGTGTATCGCCCGACTCGGCCTGCTATCTATCAATCGCTGAAAACCTGCTTAAAGGAAATGGCTATGCCATCTACGATTTGGAGCCGGCCGTGGCCTGGCCGCCGCTTTACCCGACATTATTGGCTGCTGCGGCTATTTTCAAAATCGAATTTGAGGTATGGGCGCGAGTTTTCAGTTCTCTGCTATTTGGACTGATAATATTCATCACAACCCGCAAGGTCATGGACCAGGTATCCGGGTGGGCGTTAGCTGCCGTCGCAATTGCCGGAACGGTGCTGTCTTTTCCGCTCATGCACATTGCTAAATATGCCTGGTCAGAGCCACTCTTTGTTTTCCTGGTCATTCTGTTTTTGTTCAGATTGGAAAAGTCCTTCAAGCACCACACTTGGAGAGACGTTATGATTCTTTCAATTCTGGCCGCTCTGGCCTGCCTGACCAGGTACATCGGAGTCACTCTAATTATATTTTATTTACTTTGGCTGTCATTATCGAAGATTGAGTTCAGGAAAAAAGCCGCTTACGCTTTCGTTTTTTTGGCAGTATCACTGACTCCTCTGGCCATCTGGCTTATTCGCAATATTCGACTCACGGGAAATTTGACCGGTGAGAGGGGTGAAGCCGCAACTACGTTTATCAATAACTTTCTGCATGCCGGAGACACGGTTAGTATCTGGTTTTTCCCGGCTCTAGTGCCGGCGGACACCAGAATAATTCTGACCGGTGTCTTTTTGATTCTCGCCATGGCTTATTATTTCAGAAAAAGCTTTAAACGAATAATTTCCGATGGCTTTCCGCAAGTTCTTCTAGTTAACGGCGGATTTACTATTGTGTACGTACTGTATTTGCTGGTCGTATCATCACTGGTAGCGTTTGACCAGATCCACCACCGTTTGCTGGCCCCAGTTTATATCCCATTTTTAATTTCTCTGGTTTTTGCTGCTGACCAAACTGTTAACCATCCTGACATTGGTAAAAGCAAAACCAAATTTGTGGCGAGTGTGCTGATTCTCGCCTGGGTTGGCTACCTTGCCTACAACACAGGTGTCGAAATCAATACCGATCTTAGGGACGGAGCCGGGGGATATTCATCAACTTTCTGGCAAGAATCAGATTTGGCCGAGTATCTGTCTCAAAACCCACCCCTAGTAAAAACCTACAGCAATTACCCGGACGGCCTTTATGTCTTATCGGGAGTGCCGGCCAGCATGGCTCCCCGAAAACATATTTATCGATCGCCGGACGAACCCACGCAGGACATTGAAAAACTTCAGGCCGAACTCCAAAAAACAAACAACGTCTGTCTGGCCTGGTTCACTAGTGCCAAAAGGGGCTTTTTATTTGAGCCAGAAGAACTGCAAGTATCATTTGATATCACAATCTTACATGAATTCTCTGATGGAGTCCTGTATAAAGTTTCTGCGAAACCACCGGGTGTATAAAGGTTGTCATCGGTGGACTTTTCGACCCAAAATCACTGTTTCTAAATGAAACGGTCAAAAGCATGCAATTGTCCTGAAGGCCCCTATTATTGCTCTGTATGGGATGAAAGCCCTTGTCTGACTTCGCAGTCGGTTGTATCTTTAACATTCAGGACGAAAGGGATGGGGATTTCGATAAGTCTTCCGGCAAAGCAGTATTTTAACCCCTAAACCGTTATATTTTGTTGTCCTATGGGAACTAACAGAAAATTGAGAATGTTTTCTATATACGCCTTGGCGAATCGGTCAGACATCGATCAGGAGAGTCTGTGATGGCTGACCAAAAGTCGGCCTTAGTCGGTAGGCGAAAAGCTTTTGATACGGAAGCGCTCCCGCATATGGATGCTCTGTATCGAACTGCTTTACGAATGACCAAGAATGTCAACGACGCCGAGGATTTGGTACAGGAGACTTATGTAAAAGCATATCGCTTTTGGGACAAATTTGAGCCTGGTTCAAATGCTCGGGCATGGTTGTTCAAAATAATGACCAATGTCTTCATTAACGAGTACCGCTCCAAATCCCGATCGCCGATGGCCGTAAATGTAGATGAGCTTGATGATAACTTCTTGTATGGACAACTGGCAACGTCTTCACCCGGCGATAATCCCGAAAAACAATTATTTGCCAAAATCTTTGACGACGATGTCAAGAAGGCGATTGAAAACCTGCCGGAAGACTTCAGATTGGTAGTAGTACTGTCATTTATCGAAGGATTCTCATATCAGGAGATTGCAGAAATTGCAGATTTACAGCTTGGAACAGTTAAATCCAGACTCCACCGCGGCAGAAAACTTTTGCAGAAGGAGCTTCTGGATTATGCAGTTAAAAACGGCTTTATTAAGGACACCGCCAAATGAATTGTCAGGAAGCGCTCACCCTACTCTATGATGTAATTGATAAAGAAGCTTCTCAAATTGATATCAAAGAAGTCCAGAAGCATTTAGATTATTGCCAGGACTGTCTGAAGAAGTTTCAACTTGAAGAGTCTTTGCAGGCTTTAGTCAAAGAAAAGCTAAAAGCCGCGACCGATATTCCCACAATCAATCATCTCAAAGCACGGGTACTGCTCAAACTAGAACAGATTGAGCTGATGCAGATCAGTAGCCGCCAAAGAGAATTTCCATTCCGGATACCGGCTGTGGCAATGGCGGCTGCGGCATCGGTGATCTTGCTCATTGGCGCAGCTTTTTGGGGAAAAGGACTTTATAACCATTACACCGAATACATCCCACTGGAGAGAGCGCACTGGGCCGCTGTCGATGATATCAACAACTTTAGTGAACAGAATAGCACACAAGCTGTATTAGCCGGCGTCGGCGGCGACTTCAGTCTGACTTTTCTGGACAATTTGAAAGGTTTGTCATTGGTTGGCGGCAAGACAGAAGAAATCAAAGGTCAAAAAGTGCCGCACTTTGTGTACAATAAGGGTAATGAAACTGTATCAGTGTTTGTGTTTGCATCCGATAAAATAAACTTGCCGGACGATTTGTTAAAAACTCGCATTGAGGTTGACGGACAATGCCGCCTTGACCATAACTGCCGCGGCTGCCGGTTGGTTTATTATAAAGTAGGCGATGCCACAATTGTCACTGCTACCACTGATCATTCGTTTGGACTGCTGGAATTTAACCCGGTTGCGGGGGCCATATAAGTTTTTATTTATTGAATTCAGCTATTCCATTTAAGACTTTACCGGAGTGAAATTAGCTCCGTTTTTTTTATTTTATTTTACCATTTTTGCATTTGTTCCATCCGTTTTTTCCAAAACTCCCGATAGTACCACTTCCAGCTTTATTTTTTCAGTACAAGAACTCTTGTTCAATGACCAGTTTGATGCGGCCGATTCTCTATGCGAAAAATTCATTGCCGATAACGCTGCCAGTCCGGTCGGTTATCTGTTCAAAGCCGGTTCGCAGCTTGGCGAAATGAGCGACCAAGAAGAAGCGCTTCATTCGCAGGAATTGAGAAAACTTGTTGATTCAGTTATCACTCTTTGTGATAAAGGACTAGAAACTAGCACCGACTCGGATGCGGCCTACCTCTACTTATGGCGCGGTCATGCCCATGTTTATCGCTCGCTGTTTGAATCACACTTTGGGTCGTTTACCTCGGCCATTAAACACGGTTTTAAGGCCCACGATGATTACCAGAAGGGTTTGGGAAATGACAGCATCTTGTACGATCTCTATTTTGGTTTGGGAAACTATCACTACTGGAAATCCGTCAAAGCTGGAATCTTAAGGACGATTGGAATTATTAGTAACGAAATAAAAAAAGGCATTAACGAACTTGGTTTGGCCGCTGACTCCGGCATTTATTTTCAAGAAGCGGCACAAAATTCAATGATTTGGATATGGTTGGACAAAAAAGAATACGACTCGGTCATCGTATTGGCGGAGAAAATGCTGAAAAAGTATCCCGACAGCCGCACTCTCCGCTGGCCTCTTGCCGCAGCGTATTTTCAGAGCGGCGAATTCGAAAAGTCCGGCTGGCAATACCAGATTCTTTGGAAGCATTTTGAGCAAAACAGAGGGAACTACTTCAATCTGATAGAATGCGAATACCATTTACACGAGTGTTATAAACAACTCGGATTCAAAAAGAAAGCCGATGAGATACTTGCCAAAGTTAATAATTATGGCAGCGATATTCCCAAAAGTACTAAAAAACGTCAACGGGCTAAACTAAACTATTTGCGAAGAGAACTGGCTCGGTGAACTAAAAATCACTTTAAATAATGATTTGACCGGTGCGGGATTTCTCATCCAACAGGCGGCAGCCTTCCATCAATATCGATTCGTTGGGCAATGAGTTGTTTGGTTTTGGCAAATCGTCGGGTGAAATAGGCTCAATATTCCAGATACCATCTGCCCAGGCAAGAGCTTGATAGACAGCTTCGGCGCCTTTGATATTCCCCAGTTTGGCATAGACGATTTTCCCCTTATCGAGATACATTTCCAGTTTTTGATTCTTGTCCTGGCTGGTAACGGTAATTTTAGCAGTCTTCTGCCCCGGACCCATAGCCTGTAGAAGGTCAATGATACTCATGTTGGAGATCCGCCCGGTGGCTCCGCTGGTTTCTTCTAAATCCACTTTTTTGACAGCTTTCTCATTCAGCTCGGCAATAATTCTCCTCAATTTGGCCACCAGGATATCGAGATTATTGTCCAGAGAAATTATGTCTTCCACTCCCTTGTCCAGCACGGCCGACAATTGCGCCGCATAGTATTCTCTCACCAGCAGAAAAATGGGGATTTTGGCTTTTGAGGATTTCAGTTTTTCGACTTTTTGCAGTGTCTCTGTTATCTGCGCCGGTTTAGCCGATGAAATGAGGAGCAATATATCTGGTTCGCTGCGGGCGAACATTTCCTCAAAGGAATCGAGCGAAGTTTCGCAGACTACGCGGAAGCCTTCGTTGCGCAACCGCAGTTCCACCGGCTGCATGTGTACGGCCTTGTCGGCCAATATCATGATTTGTCCCAAAGTGCCCGAAGCGGCCGTATTGAGAATATCCTCCTGAATCATTGAAATGAAAGCCTCGACGATTTCCGATAGAAAGAGGCGGCCGGTGGATTCGCGCAGTTTCTTTTTAACTACGTCAAAGCGGTCCAGCGAAAGCTTTTGTTCGGGACTGATACTGGAGCAGAACAAATCCACCACCGTCAAAATATTTCCGCCCAGCACTTCAATGGGGAGGCGTTTGGTGTATTTCCCTTCCAGATCCTTGTACATGCTCAAGAGCATCTGCACAATCACCGGCGGATAATTAACCGATTGCAGCAGTTTGGCGGTCTTGGCCACTTGCGTGCGGACATCGGTTTCTTTCGGGTCATGATAATAGAATCTGGCCAGATCGTGAACATACGCCGCCGTGGACACGGCCAACCGCTCTTTGTGGGGCAGTCCCAGTTTGTCGCATAGTTTTGACACATAGCGACCCACGCGTCCGCTGTGGTTGACCATCTGCCTGTTTTGCGAAGCCATTATAGAGGTAAACAAATCCAGGTTGGTGTAATAAAGCTGGCTGTCCTGCGCCAGATCCCCTTCATTCAAAAGTAGCGACGAGGTGGTCTCAAAATAACGGACTACAGTTCTGGGTGATATTTTCCTTAGACGGTCGATCAAATCGATGTAATCGCCCGGTACGGTGTCTTTGATAAACACAGTATGAAAATGGTGGGCGTCTATCAGATCGATGGCATCATCGGCCGAATCGGTTATCGTTACCCTGAATCCATCCCATTCAAAAAGAGATTTTAAGAGCGGACCCGAGTATTTTTCGTCAGTGACTAACAGAAGTTCATTGCGCACCGGAATTCTTGAAGTTTGCGAAACGATGCCTCCGCCCGTATTCTCTTCTGCGCCGTAATGAAGCCTGACGGCCGCATTAAGCGCGGATTCGGCCGCCACAAAAAACTTGGCGTTAATCCCTTTCACCAGGAATCTAATCTCGTCCAGCAGGCTTTCATCGCCGGGATTTTCGCAGGCGACTTTAAGAGTTTTTACCTTGTCGATATAAACAAAAGGAATAACCTTCCGGGAGAAAGCGACTTTGGCGGGAATCATATCCAGAGTTGGTTTAGGAATTTTTAGATTGGTAAGAACCACTCCCTCGCAGTTGAATTGCACCGCCAGTGCCTTGACCAAGCCGGCTTCGTCAATAAAACCCAGATTTACCAAGTGAAAACCGAGCTTTCCGCCGTGGGTTTTCTGCTGGGTCAGAGCTTTTTGAATCTGCTCCGAAGTTACCAACTTGAGCCGAAGTAGAATCACGTCTAATCTGGCACTTTTAGAAGTGTCGCTCATTCAGATTCTTTCCAGTTTGTCCCAATATTTTTATTTCGTTTAGGTAGTTTTCCGCGCTGGTGCCGTTTCGCTCTATTTCTTCTTGTACCTTTTGGCCATAACTTTACACTGACATTATGCCGCTTTGAGGCGCTGCCGGTCATTATTATATCGGCCGTTAAAGCCATTGATTGAAAGGCCTTTCCGAGAACCTCTGTTCATTCTTTGCGCACTGGCGCAGCCAGGTTTTTTTGAATGTTCTTAACTGCAATTCTTTACAAAAAATGTTTTAATCTTGCAATACAGGCGCAGCCTCTGTTTTTTTTGATATGCCGAGAAGAGTCAAAAAATCCAGGTCTTTTTTAGGGCCGGTGGCCGAGAGTTTTGTCAAAAGAGTCTCCGGTTCCGATGCCCGTTTCCGCCGGAAAATCATCAGAATCGGCTTCTGGGTCATCGGGCTGACGTTTCTGTATTCGCTTTTGAGCGGTACCTATGGCATTCCCCGAATCGTCCGTTTGGAAATGCAGAAAACCTCACTGATAGATTCCAATCGCCATAAAACGGCAGCGTTAGTCGATGCTGTTAGAATCCGAAAAAGACTGGTTCATGATTCAAAATTCATCGAATCCCTTGCCCGTGAGCGCTATTACATGATCTACCCGGGCGAGACTCTTTACCGCTACCAGGGCAGCTGATGATATGGCCCTTGAAAAAACTCTGGCACTAGTTCTAAAGTCCTACGACTGGTCGGAATCCTCGCGAACAATTTCATTTTTCACTCGCAATTTCGGCAAACTCTCATTGGTCGACAAAGGCGGGAAGAAACTGGCTTCCAAGCGGGGGAGAATAATTACCTACGCGGAACTGGAACTGACTTTCTATGCTTCAAAGAAAGAATCCAGCGGCTACATTTCCGATGTTGAACTGATACAAATGTTCGAACTCTCCGGCGACGGCACACTGGGGCGTTTGGCGTATGCCTCGGCCACCTGTGAGTTACTTCAAATGCTCCTTCCTAAAGAAGAGCCGCTTCTGGATTTGTATGACTATTCTGTTTCGCTTTTGGATAGAATTGACAAAGCTAAAAAGCAGGCTTTGTCGGCTTTGTTTCTGACCTTCTTTTTGAGGCTTTTGTCACAGCTCGGCTATCACCCATCGCTGTCATATTGCGGCGGCTGTGATAGAAGCATCGAATCGTTTATCAAAAAAGGAGCCGCCGTCCGGTTCTCCCCCGAGCGCGGCGGCATCGTCTGCCCGTCTTGCCAGAATCCCGGCGAGTATTATATTGGGCTTCCTTATGATGGCTATTTGAAGCTGGTAGAGCTTCAGACGGCCTCTTTGAGCGAATCAGAAAAACTGACGCTGGGTTTCAAAGAAACTACACTCCTTCTGGATGCGCTGGTCAAGTTTCTGGAGTATCAGGCGGATATCAGCTCAAAGATTAAATCACTGGAGTTTTTACAGAAACTCAAAAACGCTAAAACTTTGTTGGAATAGGAACAAAATGGCCAATGTGAATACACAAGCAGACCTAATGGACAAACTGGGCTCCCTCTGCAAACGACGGGGATTCGTCTTTCCGTCATCAGAAATCTACGGCGGTATCGGCTCAACCTGGGACTACGGACCTCTGGGCGCCGAACTCAAAATGAATCTCAAAAGGTTCTGGTGGGACGCCATGACCAACCGCCGCGATGATATCGAGGGGCTCGATGCCGCCATTTTAATGCACCCCAAAGTCTGGCACACCTCCGGGCACGTGGCCGAATTCACCGACCCGCTGGTGGACTGCAAAAAATGCAAACGTCGCTACCGGGCCGATGACCCCGCCTTGAAAAGCGGCAAATGCCCCGAATGCGGCGGGGAACTGACCGATGCCCGCAAGTTCAATCTGATGTTCAAGACATTCATGGGGCCGGTCGAAGACGAAGCCGCCGTTGTATATTTGCGCCCTGAAACAGCTCAGGGGATATACGTCAACTTTCTGAATGTCAAAAACTCTTCGCGGCAGAAAATTCCGTTCGGAATTGCGCAAATCGGAAAGGCATTTAGAAACGAAATCACTCCAGGCAATTTTATTTTCCGCACCCGCGAGTTTGAGCAGATGGAAATGCAGTTTTTCATTCACCCCTCCGAAGACGAAAAATGGTTTGAATACTGGCGCGAACAGCGCTGGAACTGGTATCAGGCGCTGGGAATAAACAAGCTACGCTTGCGCTGGCATCAGCACGGCGAGGGGGAACTTGCACACTACGCCAAAGCCGCCTATGACATTCAGTATGAGTATCCATTCGGCTGGCAGGAACTCGAGGGTGTCCACAACCGCACCGATTTCGATTTGGGGCGGCACATGCAGGCCACCTCAAAAGATTTGCGCTACAGCGATGAACGCTACACCGAAAAGTTCATTCCGTATATCATTGAAACTTCCGCCGGTTGTGACCGCACACTCTTGACCATTCTGGTCGATGCCTACGATGAAATCGAAGTCAAAGGCGAAACGCGTGTCTTTTTGCGCATTTCACCGGTGGTGGCGCCCATCAAAGCCGCCATATTTCCGCTCGTCAAAAAAGACGGTATGCCAGAGTTTGCCGAAAAAGTTTATCAGGAGTTGAAAAAGAAATTCAAAGTCTTTTATGACGAATCCGGCGCGGTTGGAAGGCGCTATGCCCGGATGGACGAAGCCGGCACCCCGTATTGCATCACAGTTGACGGCCAAACTTTGCAGGACGAAACCATGACCGTCCGTGACCGCGACACCATGGAACAAACCCGCCTGAAACTCCCGCAGATAGCGGAGTTTCTGGAGAAAAAAGTCAGCGGGCAGTAACGGGTGCCCCACCGCTTGCGGTGGGAGCTTAACACGTTTGAAACCCACCCCAAGGGTGGGCCACCAGCCGAATTGAACTTAAATAAGAAGACTAATTTGATGATGAGATTAAGAAATGACCCTAAACGACTCAAACATTCTTCTCAGGTCTTCCCACGCCCTAATTGAATTTCTCGCCTGAGGTGAAAATCCAATTTCGACCATATAAAATCTTTCTCTTGTTTCTGTCATTAATATCCAGCGATATGCATAAAAGTCAATTCTTTTTCCATCGACTTTAATGTTTTCGACGATCCCGGAGCCGCTTGCAAATATCACCTCATCGTTTGCTTTTATTCGCTCTACTCCATATCCAAATGACTCTGTCATCTCCAAAAACAGGCTTGCAAGCGAGATGTTAATTGGAAAGCCGGATAAATCTTTTTTATCATAAATATGTATTACGATCTCATTTGAATAGTCGATACCTTGATATGCAAAGAAGGAACGCTTAAATTCTTTGATTGTTGCGCTGTCAATCAATATTGAATCAGAAAGCATCAATTCTTTTAGTCCCTCAGCTTGTTGGTGAAATAATTCATCATAGGTAGAGTCATCATATTCAATCCTTACTACTTCTTTGGAAGCAATTCTAATTGAATGCGATTCTTGAATCATTTTGCCAAGAGGACTGCGGACTAGCAATTCTGGGTACCACTTAGCTTCTGATTCAATCTTGGCGATCTTCTTTCTCTCAAAAAGTGAATTAAGATCATAAAATTTTTCAGGATCTTTCCAGATATCTTCAATTGGAAGATTAAATACAACCCCTTCAATGGTATCGACATAGAGGCTTTCTGGAGGCCCAAACTCCATTATTTTCAACTTTTCTAATTGAGTTGTCTTGACGGCCAATTTGTAGTCTTTTATCGAAAGCGTTAATTCAGTGGTTTTGAATCGCGGCGCTATAACATAGAGAATAAACACAACTGTGAATGCTATTATCATAGTGATAATTACTAAATCGAGACGAAATGTGGATTTATTTATCACAATCAACTTCCGGCCATATAACTAATTCAGGTTGCTCTATTACTCATAACTACTATTTTCTCAAAAGGCTTTCCCAATTTAAGCCCAATTACGCCTTTGTAAAGCACATTGAATTATGGGCTTGTGTCATACCCTTATAAACGACTGGGTGGCCCACCTTTCAGGTGGGTTCCCGTCTAAAATTTCCAATTATCTTTGTAGGCCGACATCCAATTCTTGGGAATTGAGGAAGAATCCTTGTAATAGGGAAGAATGCGGCGCATGTCGGTGTCACGCCTCTTTTGTCCTTTTTTGCCCGGAGTATTCAACCAATCGCTATGACTTTTACGCAATATTTCGGCCACTTTTTTAGAAGATATTATAAAAGTTTCAGGTTGAGTATCATCTGTCCAGGGAGCCGCCATGGCTACAAAAACATAGTAAAGATTAGGCCTAACAATACTTTCGTGCTTTATGTTCATGTGCCAGCCATTATCTGAAGCTCTCCCTATCGTTCGAGTCTTTACTTCAATTTGAATGCTCTTATCGCTTAATTCCGTCGTTCCGATTATGTCAACGCTTTTAGTATTTTCCGGCGTTAATCCAGCTATATATCCGCAAGCGGTCAGGCGAGCTAATACATAATGCTCTCCTGCGGCTCTTACTTGCGCCTGTCGAAGCATTTGATCGTTGTCATTTCCCCTAGGCAAAGTTACCTCCTTTTTGAATGCTTGTTTGCCCGCCATATTCCTGGTTCCAGACAAATTTTCTATAGATTCTCAACAATTTACTCCTCCATGTCCAATTGTAAAGCGAGCATAACTATGTCCAAAAACATTTTCCCTAAAACTGCTTACACCCAGAATGAAAAAATATCAAAACAAACCCATTTCGACCGTCATCCTGAGCCTGTCGAAGGGGGGCGATTTCATTTCCGGGGAAATCCGAAAAATAAAGATGTTAAATATGACAAAACGAACCCATTTTCCTCGTTTTCAGCCGAATTTTGAGGGGTGCCCCACCGCTTGCGGTGGGATGTGGATAATTGTGAAACCCACCCCAAGGGGTGGGCCACCAAGTCATCTAATACTTATCGCGTAATTCATTTGTGTGACAACTTCACCGATGGCTTCGTGGTATAAGCGGTTTTTTTCAAGGGCTTTGCTGAACTCATCGGCTTTCCTGGGGGGCATGGCAATTAAAAGCCCGCCGGAGGTCTGCGGGTCGAACAAAATATGCTCCAGATTTTTATCAAACCCCTGCGGAAATGAGACATTGCCGACAAGAAATTCTCTATTCCCTTCAGCGCCGCCGGTTAGAATGCCTTGTGCGGCAAGTTCTTTAGCCCCGTCAATTATGGGGATCTTGCTTGGGTAGAGTTGAATCGAAACTTTGGATGCAGAGGCCATCTCATAGGCGTGCCCCAAAAGGCCGTAGCCCGTAATATCTGTGGCAGCATTGGCGCCGTGCTTTATCATCAGGTCACAGGCGGTCTTGTTAAGCTTAACCATTGATTGAATGACGCGTTCAACTATATCATTACTGACAGCATTGCGCTTGATTCCTGTTGTGATTATTCCCGTGCCCAACGCTTTGGTCAAAAAGAGTTTGTCGCCGACTTTAGCGCCCGCATTGGTAAAAATCCTTTTCGGATTTATCAGTCCCGTTACAGCCACGCCAAATTTCAATTCGGTATCTTTGATGGAATGTCCCCCCAACAGCACCACGCCTGCTTCCTCAAGCTTCTTGCCGGCCCCTTCCAGCACACGCGTCAATATTTGCGCAGGGAGTTTATCGACCGGGAAGCAGACGATATTCAAAGCCGTCAGCGGCTTGCCGCCCATGGCGTAGATATCCGAGACGGCATTGGCGGCGGCAATCTGTCCGAACTGGTAAGCGTCATCCACAATTGGCGGAAAAAAATCCACCGTTTGCACCAGCGCCTGGTCCGACGCAATGCGAAACACTCCGGCGTCATCGGCTTTGTTAAAACCGACCAGTAAATCCGGATGTTTGGACTGTGTCAGCGAGGCCAGCGTTTCAGCCAAAAACTTTGGCGGAAGTTTGCTGGCTCAACCCGCACAGCTGACTTCAGCCGTCAGCTTGATATTGATTTCTTTGCGTTTGTCAGTCATGGTTTTTCTAAACCTAAATCTATAATAGTTTTAGCCGATGCAATAGTAAATTCGACTCGGTTGACTAACTCCGGCAAAAAAGGTATATACGACTCACTTTTAAGAGCGCGAAAATAGAATGAAACACAAAATTACTCTTATCCCCGGCGATGGCATCGGCCCAGAAATCACCGACGCCACTATCAAAGTTATAGCTGCTGCCGGAGTCGATATTGAATGGGAACGTATCGATGCCGGTATCCCGGCTGTCGAAAAATACGGCTCGCCGGTGCCTGATGAACTTCTGGATTCGATTCGTAAAAACAAAGTTGCTCTCAAAGGCCCGACTACAACTTCAGTCGGCAAAGGATTTAAATCGGCCAACGTTACTTTGCGCCAAAAGCTTGATTTATATGTAAATCTTCGGCCGGTCAAGTCAATCGGCGGCGTGCACAGCCGCTATGAAAAAGTTGATTTAGTCATTGTTCGTGAAAACACCGAGGATTTGTATTCCGGAATCGAGAGCATGATTTCGCCGGGAGTGAGTCAGGCGGTCAAAGTGGTCACGGAGAAAGCATCGCTGCGAATCGCCAAATATGCTTTCGAATACGCCCGCAAATTTGAGCGGAAAAAAATCACGCTGGTACATAAAGCCAATATCATGAAAGTTTCCGACGGACTGTTCTTGGATTCGTTCCGACAAATCGCCAAAGACTACCCCGATATTCAAGCCGAAGATAAAATAGTCGATGCACTTGCAATGAATCTGGTGCTGGATCCAACCAAGTTCGATGTATTGCTATTGGGAAATCTTTTTGGTGATATTGTCAGTGATCTTGCTGCAGGATTAGTAGGCGGGCTCGGTGTCGTGCCGGGAGCAAATATCGGCGACGATTGCGCCGTGTTCGAGGCTGTCCACGGTTCAGCTCCGGATATAGCTGGAAAAGGCATTGCCAATCCGACCGCATTGATTCTTTCTTCTGTACTCATGCTTCGTCACATGGGCGAATACGATGCCGCCGAGCGCATTTGGAAAGCAGTGCTGGTCACACTATCCATCGGCAAAAATGTCACCCCTGATTTGGGCGGCAAAGCGACCACCACCCAATACGCCGAACAATTAATTAAAGAAGTCAAATCCCGCAGTTAGTCAGACACTCCTGGCCACTTTATTTACGTCGAATCTTTTCTTATCTTTTAATTTTGATCTCTTACTATTATGGCTCTCAACAAAGACATAAAAGAAGAAGGCCTGTTGTGCTGGAATTGCGGCAAAAATACCGGCCTGAAGGGAAAAATAACCCGCGCTGATGCCTGTCCGCATTGTCTGGCCGATTTAAGATGCTGTCGTGGGTGCCGGCATTTTGATCCGACCCGAAGATTCCAATGCCGTGAACCAATCGAGACCAACATTGTTAATAAAGAGAAGTCGAACTTCTGCGATTTCTTTCAGGTGCGCGAGGCCTATAAAAAAGCGGGAGGGATATCGCACCAGACTGATACCAAAGACGTGCGTAAGAAAAAATTTGATGATTTGTTTAATGATTAAAAAAGCAGGTATTAAGATGAAAGCAAATTACGGCAGACTGTTGGTTCTAGTTCTGTTGTTAACCAGTTTTGCAAAAGCGGAGGAAATTGTGTACAAAGTCGGAGACTCTGTTCCGGAATTCAAATTACCCTATGCCACCAAAGACTCAATCGGCAGCGAAGAGATCACCCCCGGTTCTTTAAAAGGTAAAAGATATTTATTGGCCTTTTATCCGGCCGACTGGTCGGGCGGATGCACCAAAGAAGTCTGCACTTTTCGCGATGAGTTCTCTGACCTGCAAAAGCTGGATGTCGAAATACTGGCTATCTCCGGCGATTATGTTTACACCCATTTCGAATGGGCTAAACATCACAACCTTCCATTTAAACTGTTGGGAGACCATACCCGCGAGTTCGGCCAAAAGATGGGCGTCTATATGCCAGAGCACGGCATGCACAAGCGGTCAGTATTTGTAGTGGGGAAAGACGGGAAATTCGAATATATCGACCCGGAATATTCTGTCAAAGACAACGCTGATTTTGAGGCGCTAAAAGCAGCGCTCGCCGTGAAATAGCAGTTTTCCCACTGTTACTGGAACCTTTTTGTGGGATTTTAGTTTAAAAGTTTGGAAACAGGCCCAACCAATAAAATGGTTGGGTCCATTGAAGTTTCGCATTTCATAGTACCTCCCCTGAAAGAGGCGCTCGTTTTGGGTGCCTCTTTCGTATTTATGAAGCTTATTGAAGCCCTTTTATCCACTTAGTGCAGAGCTCAATTCCTGTGGCGCGATTGTAGCCAACTACACCAGCCAGTTTTCGGTTGACCTGAAAAGCAACTATTTGGCCGTAATCGGGGTATTGAAATGACAGACAGTACCCTTCGAGATATTCGAATTCCTCGGGGGCGGCGACGATTTTGGAAAAATCGTTGCCGTAATCGGAAAGCTCCGCAAACTTGGAGCCGGCCGTGTCGGCAGTCAGAAACAAAGTCAGAGTGTCTTCATCGACGACAAAATCGACAGAATAGACTTCATCCAACCCCTCGACACCAAGAAACTCTAGTGAATAATACCTCTGTGATGGAACTAATTGGTCACGATAGGGAAATAGGCGGAAAAACATGGGCGGCATTGACCTCTCGGCTATTTTACTTTCAATCAATCTGGCAACTTTTTTTGCGGCAGCATATTTATCATCGGCGGCGGATGATGAGGTCATCACCACATAATTGCTTTTCGTGAAATGGAGAGTGTCGTTAAAGTAATACGATTCCGTACCTACCGTATCAAATGCCACTCCGCTCGGGCGATTTTGAGAATGGAATCCGTAGGCATCGTTAGCCGAGACAAACTGGCCAATTTCTATATAGATATTTTCGTTACTTAAATTGTAATTGGTTCTTATCAGGCCAACAATAAGAGAATTCAAATACCGTTCAGAGTTGGTCAAAGTCGAATCGGTTATCTGACTCCGAACTAATCTGTTAAAGATTATTACAGAGCCTTTTTCGTTCATAGAGGAATCAATTGGAAACAGCTGGTCCGCAGTAAATGGTATTTTGGTGAGTCTTTCCTCGAGCGCTTTTTTCCGGTCGTGCTGCGCTGAATCTCTTGTGCTGTAAAACCAGAGCAATCCAACCACTACTAAAAGAGCCACCAGAATCAAACTTAGCTGGCGATTAATCATAGCCAGTACAGAATCAGTATTACAATGATGAGCCAGAGAATGACATCGATCAAAAGAGGTTTGTCGCTTATCAATAGTCGTGTGGGCGAGCCGCCTTCATCTTCTTTATGAATTAAATATAGATACCGGAAAACCCCATAAACGACAAAGGGCACCGTAAAATAGAGATATTCCGTTCCAAGTTTCTCTGAAACTTCGGTTGAAATAGTGTAGAGCATGTAAATCACAACGACGGTGGCTGTCACCACTCCAATCAACTGGTCGAGCAAATAGGGAGAGTATTTATCTAAAATTTTTCTATGGGCCGCGGCGTTTTCATCCAGAAGCAACAATTCGTGACGGCGCTTGCCGAAACCAAGAAACAAGGCCAAAAACAAAGTGTTTATCAGCATCCACTTCGATGCGGGTACCTCGATTGCCGCCGCACCGGCATAGGCTCTAAACACAAAGCCGAGGGCAATGGCCATGACATCAAGAATTACTACATGCTTCAGCCAGAATGAATAGAGAACATTCAAAAGAAAAAACAGGGCAGAAATCACGAAAAGATGGCGGCCGATTAACCAGGCGCCGAGAAATCCCAGAATTGCAAGAGTCACGAAAAAGATTGTTGCCCGCGCTACAGATATTTCTCCTGTGGCCAGCGGCCGGGTCTTTTTGAGTGGGTGGTTTCTGTCCTGCTCGCGGTCAATAATGTCGTTGAGCGTATATATGGCCGATGACAATAGGCAGAACACCCCGGCTGCCGCCAGAGCCAGCAAAACGCTCTTTCTATCAGAAGCCACCCCTGCAAAAAAAAGGGCCGCCAGTACTACGCTGTTTTTGATCCAGTGCCCGGGACGGGCCAGTTTTAACAGAGATTGCAGCACGGACGATTATAAGGCGCGCAACAGGACTGTTCAAGCGTAAAACTTTGGGCTAACCCAAAGACATTAACAGTTTTCTGTCGTCTTAAATTTGAGTATATAACTCTTGTGAAACAGCCTTTTCATCGCCGACCACCATCCACCCACTTCGGCATTCTAGTCAATAAAGCCGCCGCCAACTATGAGCGTCGGCAGGTCAGCCGTTTAATAGAGGCGATTCGAAGTCAGAACAACTTTTACACTATAGTAGAACCGAACTCGGCCATGGAGCTTTTGAATCGGGCGGAGACTTTAGCTGGCAGAAGAAGATCCCGCCGCAGACTTTCGCCCGATGAACAACGCCGGGGGGAAATCAGCGCACTCATTGCCGCCGGTGGGGACGGCACGGTCAATTTAGTGGCACGGGCGGCTCTGGAGGCAGCTATGCCAATGGGAATTCTTCCCTTGGGTCGAGAGAATAATATAGCCTTGTCGCTTTATGAGACCGTTAAACCGGAAAAATGCATTCCCCGAATTCTCGAAAAGAAATGCAAGAGAATAGATTACGCCATAGTGGCCAATCAGAAGTTTTTCGGGAGCGTGGGGTTAGGACTCATTCCCAATCTGGAGAAACTTTTGTCAAAGAATGGAAAGCCGCGTTTTGGTTTTGGCTGGAATAGCCTGGGTGCCAAAGCCGCGGCCGGCTGCAACATTCGCAATTCCATCATCAAAGTAGATGCGTTTAGATTCGAAATGAGCCCTCTCTTTCTAAATATTAATCTGCTCCCCTACAGTGCCGGTATAAAAATCAGTCCGGTGTCGGGTCAATCGGATGGGTTGGCCGAAGTTATTTTCGATGTCAACATCAAGCCGAAAGAGGTGGGCGGCATATTGAAGCAATTGATTAGCGGGAAATTCGTTTTCGGTAACGACGTGCGGATGTTCCGAGGCAAAACCATTACAATTCAGCCGGCCGCAGGAATGACCATGTATCTCGACGGTGAACTTCTCGAATTGCCCACTGACGTTATTGAAATTGAAGTTGGCTCAAAACATCTGATGGTCTATTGCTGATGAAAGTAAATCTGAAGGTAACTTTCTTTCTATTATTCTGGAACACTTTTACATATAGCGCTGACAGTACCTATGTGGATACCACTGCTGCCTCCGACACGATACTTTATCAACCGGGAGGGCTGGAAGGTTCTGTGGCAGGCGTCACCGACTCGATTGACTACGAAAAAGGACTCTATCAGAATCCGACACTGGCTCTCTTTAAATCGATGCTGGTTCCGGGACTGGGGCAAATAGGGAATCGTCAATATGTTAAAGCGGCGGTAGTCATCGGTCTGGAGACCTGGCTAATCAGTTCTGCCGTTCATCACGGGAATGATGCTTCGGATTTGCGCAAACAGTTCGAAGCCTCAACCGACCTGGCCGAAAGAAATATGTTCTATGACCGGTACCTGGACAGCAAAGATCAACGGAACAAGTTCACCTGGTTTGCGGTAATTGTCACTTTCGTATCGATGTTTGATGCCTTTTCCGATGCGCACCTATCGGGATTTCCCGAAGAGGGTAAAGGGAATGCGCAAGAGATTGATTTGAGTTTTCGTCCGACAGATGAAAATGGCATATTGGCGTCGATAACTTATTCGTTTTAATCGCCCAGAATAAAATCACGCACTTGCAGCCCGTAGCGCGCCGGGTCTACCATCCGGACAATTTTACGATCGGCATGTTCCGGCATTGACAAATCAGTCCAGACGGGCTCTTTTAACAGTCCATCCTTATTCCCCACAATCTTTATGTATGGAGCCGATGGGTCTTTTTCATTATTGGTCAGTATCAGCGCCAGCTCTTCAGTGTTGAGAAGTACTAATGATCCGGCCGGATAGATGCCTACGACGTTGGTGAACACTTTCAACAAGAACGGGTCGAATTTTACCGACATTTGATAATGCATCTTTTTGAGCACTTCGTCTGGTGGGATCGGTTTTTTCACATACAGCCGTCCAGATGTCAGAGCGTCAAAAGAATCGACAATGGCAATTATTTTGGAAAAAAGATTGGTGATGCGTTTTTTGTATTTCAACTGCGGATAGCCGGTAAAATCATTATTGATATGGTGCTCAAAAGCGCCGCGGGCGCAGCGAGCCGTGTGCAAATCGAGTTTCATGTTACGCAGAATGGTCTTGGCGCCGAGAAGCGGGTGCTGCTGCATCTGAATCCAGTCATGTTCGTCAAAGGCGTCCGGTTTTCGGATTAAGTCCTGCGGCAGTTTGACTTTGCCGACATCATGAAACAACGCCGCAAAGCCCAGCTGCGAAAGTCGGGCCCGGTCCATACCGATACGTACGCCCAATGTCAGCGAATAGACACAGACGTTCGTGGAATGTGCGTAGGTATAATCATCGTAGTCTTTAATGGCCGCTAATTCGACCAGCGATGATTCATCACGAGTAATGTGGTCAATCAGAGAATGCACAACCCGTTTCGTTTTACTTGAGTTGACTTCCTGCCCTTTGGCCACACTGACCATAAATTCCTGGGCAACCGACATGGCTCTGAAGAAAGTCTTACGGGCCGCCTGACGGAATTGTTTGCGAACTTGTTCAGAGAGAACCGAGTGGTCTTTTTGAAGTTCAGCCAGAGAAAGAAGCTGCACTGACGACAAATTCTCGTTTTTCAGTCTCTTAATGATTGCTTCAACGTTTTCGGAATTGGGTTTAACGGATGCCATGAAGATGAAAAAATTCTCGACTTCGTTTTTGGAAATGCTCTGAAAGAAACGCACCCCGCCGATGCCGACTTTTTTCCATTCCGTAACAACTGATTCGGCTCCTGACATACCCTTTTCATCAAATCGAACCATCATCTCATTTACGAAATAGCGACCGGAGACCAGCTTGACTTCAACGTCACCAAATTGATGGGAAGCGGCTTTAAGGTTTTCGAAGAACGCGTCGCTTTGCTTTTTAAAAGATGCGTTACCTTTTTCTACAATGCGGGCAGTCTTATAGAGCACAAAAAAACTGTTTAAAAGCTTTTCTTCGGCTTTACCGCCCAATATTCGAACTATTGATTCTTCAGTTGCCGTCTGCATTCTCTGCTCCATACATTACCGCCCGCCTCTTGTGAAGTGCCGCTGTGGCCAGGGACCTGATGTTCAAGCGCCAGCTTGAGGCCAGAGCCAAAAGTGCTTTCTCCGCCTTCTCACTTTGATTGTGTGCCAAAGCCTCGATAGCAGCCCAGCGTTGAGCTTCTTGCGCTGAATTCCTGAATAGATTGTATCGCATCACCAGATTTGTCAAAAAGGTGACGGCTTTATCGCCGCCAAGTATCGAGTAGGCCTCCAAAAGTAGTTTTTTGTCGTCGGGCTCAAAGGATATGAATTTTTCTGACTGAATTATATCTTCGATTACTTCGAAGGCTTCCGGACCCTTGTAAGAAATTATCGACCTCACTGACTTTTCTCTCACTTCGGCATCCGGGTCCATCACAGATTTGGCCAGAATTTCGAGGGCTTTCAAATTAGTGCACTCTTTGAGGTTTTCGACGACCGACAGGCGCACCCGTTTTTCTTCGTGATTGACAATTTTTAAAAGATAGCCGAGTGCTTTGTCATCACCTATCCGGGCTAGGATGGCCGCGGCGTTCCGTACTACGAACCAGCGTTTATCGAAAATTCCGCGTGAAATCAAATCAACTTTGGTCTTGCCTTCGTCGCTCAAATAATTGCAGATGGCATCGCGGTGCTCCCGGTGTTGGACATCGCCAAGTAAATCAGTGACGCCGGCCAGAGATTCCCAACCGAGATTTCTTAAATAGACTGTAATTTTTCTTTGATCCAGTTCGGGCTGGTCATTGAGCGCCTCGGCCAGTATCTGCAGCCGCTCGCGGCTGCCGGCGGTTATGGAAGCTTCTTTAAGGCGGTCAGCCCATTGCGGCATGCTGGTACGGATGCGGTCTTCCAATTCTTTGATAAATCCAAGCAAATCCGCTGCATATTCCAGGGCACCGGATTTAATCAAGTCGCTTTGGGCTTTTTCGCATATTGTCACTGATTCCGTAAATCCTGTATAATCAGTTTCTTGATGAAGTATCTCTTTTAATATTTCTACAGTGGATTCAAATGAGTCAAACATGCCGTCTTCGTCCAGCATTCTCGTGAACTCTTTTTCTTCGTCTTCCGACAGTTTGAATTCATCGTTGAGGATCAATGTTGTATTAGGTACGGTTTTGGCCGGAGTGATGTCTGTGAAACCCATAGCGCGCGAGGCCGCCACAGTGTTCAGTTTGTCCTCTGTTTCCAAAGCTTCACTGGTGGCGTCTTCGTCAAGATTACGGTATACGTGAGAAAAGAATACTGAACCTCCCTGGGGGACTTTGCCTGAATCATCTTCAGGGGATCCATGCTCGCCAGGCCCGCTAAGTTCTGTGGGTGACGGGTCGGTGGATGAATTAAATAATTCGTTATAGCCCAGCGATTTGTCGGTGCCAAACTGGCTGCGGTCGTCCCTGTCACCCGCTTTGATGCTGCCCAACATATCTGATTCGAGCTTGCCGTCATATCCGGACAGGGCGACGTCTTCAACGGTCGAAAAGCGGAAGTCGCTGATACCGGCTTCCCAAATCAATCCCGCCAAATCACAACTGTTTTTGGGTGCGTTAAGGAATTCTTTGAATACATCAAGCAGCTTGTAAATCTCTTCTACCGACAAAGTTTCTTTGAAGGTAAAGCGGGTGATACCGGTGTTAAAAAATAGTCCGGCCAGACTTTCTTCTTTGGAACGGTCGTGATAAACCGGTTCATCCTTGCAAACTAGCTCTTCTTTATCGACGATGATGTGAATCGGGCCGTAATCCTGTGCCACCGATTCGAGTTTCTCCGCAAAGGACTGCCTTAACGATTGGGGCAGGGGATTGTTTTCAGGGTACATGGAGACGACCTTAATGACCTTAAGGAAGTCTTTAAGTATATACCGAATATCGTCTAATTCTTTGCGCTGATTTTCCTTTGAATTTCCCATAAGTACAGATTTCGGAATCCGTTAGAGTATAAATCGGCAGTTAGAGGGGTTGCTTTGAGTAAAATCGACTAAGAAATACGGGAGAATTGCGGCCTTGATAGCCAGAAAGGAGACTAAGGAGACTACTGGATGAGACTTATAAAAGTTCTATCTTATTACGGCCCTTTTTGACATTTTTGGCAGCGTTTCTGGTATCAAATACGACGTTGGCGTTGTCAACTATCCACTGGTAGTCGTATGAACTGTGGTCAGTTACGATAACAGTCAAATCAGCCCCTTGGAGAACCGCTTCAGTCAGTTTTCGGGACTTTTGATTACCGCCGTTCCATTCAATTTCAGGGACAAAAGGGTCATTATAGCTGACTTTAGCGCCTTTGGTCTCAAGGAGTTTCATTACGTCCAAAGCCGGGGATTCCCGGACGTCCCTTATATCCCGTTTATAAGCAATGCCCAATATCAGAATATTGGCTTGGGTAAATGCCTTGGAGAGCTTATTGTTCAAAAGGCTGCCAATGCGGTCGACCACATATTCCGGCATATGGCTGTTGATATCACCGGCCAGTTCAATAAACCGGGCCAGATAATTCACAGATTTCAATTTCCAGGACAAGTAATGCGGGTCGATTGGAATACAGTGCCCGCCCAGTCCGGGACCGGGATAAAACGGCATGAAACCGAAAGGTTTCGAAGATGCGGCGTCAATTATTTCCCAAATATTCAGATTGAGCTTGTCGCACATCAAGACATATTCATTGACCAGTCCGATATTCACCGACCGAAAGGTGTTCTCCAACAATTTAACCATTTCCGCAGCTTGCGTGGATGAAACCGGAATCACACTTGATATGGTTTGTTCATAAAAGAATTTGGCGACTTTAGTGCAGTCCGGCGTTATGCCGCCGACGACCCGAGGGGTGTTTTTCGTATTGTATTTGGCATTGCCCGGGTCGACCCGTTCGGGTGAAAAAGCCAGAAAGAAATCAACGCCGACTTTACGCTTGTTCTCGCTCAAAAGAGGTAATATCAAATCTTCCGTCGTCCCGGGATACGTAGTCGATTCCAGAACTACCAGTGCTCCTTTTTTGAGATTGTGCTGCACCCATTTGACTGCGGCCAGAATGTAGCTGACATCGGGGTCTTTGGTTTTGGACAACGGAGTGGGAACGCAAATCATGACCACATCCATGTCCTGAAGTTTTGTGGCATCGGTCGTTGCTTTTAGAAGCCCGGATGAAACCACTCCTGACAATTCAGAGTCCTTGATATCATCAATATCGGATTTTCCGGCATTGATCAATTTGACTTTGTGATCAGAAATATCAAAACCGGTGACTTTAAAATCCGTTTTGGCCAATTCGACCGAAAGCGGCAGTCCCACGTAACCCAGACCGATCACGCCTACATTGGCCTGGCGATTCGTGATTTTCAGAATCAGTTCATCGGCCGTATTTGAATTTTTTTTGGTTTTTTCGGCGGCCGGTTGTTTAACTCTCGATGGCTCTTTAATCACAGCTACAGAGTCTCCCTCCAATAATTCAACGTGTCTTGCAAGGTATCGTTTAGTGAATACCTCGGTAGGAAGCCGAGTTTCGTTCTCGCTTTCTGATTGTCCCCCTTAAGACATGGAATATCATTTTTTCTCAATCGCGAATTATCGGTCTTAACTATAATTGTTTTATCAGACAATTTCAAAAGCATTTCTAAAATTTGTCGTACGGTAACGGCTTTTCCGGAACTGAAATGATAGGCTTCGCCGTTTTGTCCTTTTTCGGCCAAAAGACGGTAGCCGGTTACAATATCACGAGCATCGGAAAAATCCCGTTTGGTAGATAAATCGCCGACATGGATAATTGGTTCCCCCCCTTTTTTTTCAATTTGAGCGATTTGTCTGGCAAAAGAAGACACCACAAAGTTGTCACTCTGGCGGGGCCCGGTGTGGTTAAAGGAGCGGGCAATTGTTATCGGAGCCTTATAACGGCTGACATAGAAATTGCACAACAATTCTGCGGCAGTTTTGGAAACAGCATAGGGAGAGATGGGATTGAAAGGCTGCTTTTCTGTCAGAGTTTTGTTGGCGGGTTTAAATGCGCCGTAACAATCAGCGGAACTGGTGAAGACCAGTTTCGACAGATTTTTCACTTCCAATGCGGCATTCAAAATATTTAAGGTTCCTTCAAAATTAACTTTGTAGGTTAATGTTTCGTTCTTGAAAGACTGCCCCACCGAAGAAAACGCTGCCAGGTGAAAAATAAAATCGGGGTTTAACTGTTTGATTCTTCTGGTGCATTCGTTCGGTTTTTGAATGTCCAACTTTATCAAGTTTATATTATTCAGGACCTGCTTAATGTTTTTAAGTGATTCGCGCCCCAGAACAGAGCCGCTGACTTTATAGCCGTGCGCCAAAAGTTCTTCGGACAGAAAAGAACCGGCAAATCCGGCAATGCCGGTAATAAAGGCGTGGGGTGGTTTCATTTCCCCGATTTTTTGGAAAGGCGCTCGAAATCGGTATCGACCATCATATTAACCAGCTGCTCGAACGACACCTCCGGCTGCCAGCCCAGTTTCACTTTTGCGTGGGAACTATCACCCTGCAATATGTCAACTTCAGCCGGCCGCACAAACCGCTGGTCTATCACCACGTGCTTTTTGTAATCAAGATTGAGACGGCCGAAAGCCAGTTTCACGAATTCTTCAACAGAGTGTGTCCTTCCCGTCGCAATTACAAAATTGTCAGGCTGTTTTTGCTGAAGCATCAGCCACATGGCTCGGACATAATCACCGGCAAAACCCCAATCGCGGCGGGCGTCGAGATTCCCCAGCGCCAGTTTGTCCTGTAAGCCCAGCTTGATGCGGGCGGCGCCGTCGGAAATCTTGCGGGTCACAAACTCAAGGCCCCGTCGGGGGGATTCGTGATTGAAAAGGATGCCGGAACTGGCGTGAATTCCATAACTCTCTCGAAAGTTAACTGTAATCCAGTGCCCATAGACTTTGGCCACACCGTACGGGGAGCGTGGATAAAAAGGAGTCGTCTCTTTTTGAGGAGTTTCGTGAACTTTGCCAAACATCTCCGATGATGACGCCTGATAAAACCTGATATTTTTATCAATAAAACGAATGGCCTCAAGAATACGGGTTACTCCGATGGCGTCGAAGTCGGCCGTCAGCACCGGCTGACCCCAGCTGGTGGGTACAAACGACTGTGCCGCCAGATTGTAAACTTCATCCGGCTTGTGTTCTTCGATTATATTAATCAACGAAAGCTGGTCCAAAAGATCACCCTGTGCCAGAGTTACTTTATCTTTGATAAGCTCAATTCGCTCGCAGCTTTCGGTCGATGAACGCCGGATCATCCCAATTACCGTGTATCCCTTTTTTAAGAGAAATTCGGCCAAATAGGAGCCGTCCTGACCGGTTATGCCTGTGATTAATGCGCGCATTTAGTAGTTTTCGTACAATCCTGCAATTAGTTGAGTTTCATTCTTTTTGTTAAAATTCTTCCTGCAATTCAGGGCTGTAAATATAGGTACACTTCTTGGTGTCGTCAAATCGAAAGGAAAAGGCTCCAATAGCACTTTTTGACGGTGGATTATTAAGCAATTCTTTATTTAATTTCAATATGTCCGATTCCGTAAAGAATTCTGGCGCACTCCTCAAAGACGCGGATGCACTGTTTCAAGATAGGAACTACGATGAAGCCCTGCCCGTTTATGACAAAACCTTTCAAAAGGCCCGTGAAGAGTTCAATCGGCCGGTGGAGGTTGAGGCCCTGTCACAATTAGCCCGACTTAATCTGATTGCCGGAAATGTCGAAACCGGGCGGGACTTTCTGGAAAAAGCCCGCGAAAGGGCATCGGAATCAGAGCCGCTGGGCTGGTCGAGATTTTTGGGTGTCGAAGGTCGTTTTGAATGGAAAGCCGGCAATCTCGAGACTGCTCGGGAGACGTTTGAGCAAATGTTTGGATATTGTGTGGAGCATTCGCTTTGGGGGAGAGCTGTTGATGCCGCTCACATGGTTGCAATTGTGGCGGAGGGCATCGAGGACCAGATTAAATGGACTCACAAAGGAATCGAAATGGCCGAGGCCCACGGCTCCAATCAATGGCTGGGGCCGCTCTGGAACAATTTGGGTGGCGTTTATTATGAAAACAAGCAGTTTGATTCGAGCTTGAATTGTTATCTGAAAGCGCGCGAGTATCACTGGCAGTATTCCAGTGAATCATCGAAACTTTTCGCAGATTATCACGTGGGGATGACATATCGATTAGTGGGAAAACTTGACGAAGCAGCCAAATGGCTGCGGCCGGTATTGGCCTGGGCAGAGCGGGTGGAAAATCATTCAGCAATCGGACAATCTTGCGAAGATTTGGGTGAGATTGAAATTGCCCGAGGCAACAAATCGGCCGGGATCGAACTATTAAAAAGAGCGCGCGAGGAATATCGTCTCGAAAATTTCGAAAAAACCCTGCCGCACGTCTGGGAGAACATTAATAAACGAATTGAACAGCTGTGTGGGTGAGGGGAACTTACTAATATCATCTGGCGTTCATTAGTGTTACGTAAAAAGAAAACGGCGACTGCTAGCACGTTTTTAATAAACCCATAACATAATAAGATTGTATTATTGAATTAAATGGCCACTAGAACCGAAACACGCGTGCGCACCAGAACCGAAAAGCTCCTTTTAGAGGCGGCCAGACGGTTTAATGCCACTTTAGAGTACGAAGAGCTGATTGAGCAAGTGCTCAATTTGGTGACATCGGCAGTTGACGCCGAAGCCGCTTTGGTTTTCCGCGTTGACCACAGCCGTTCGGACATGAAAATCCGCTTTATGAAATGCCCGGAATGCAAAGTGCAAGTCTTCTATCAGGAGTTCGGCAGCGGCGTCGTGGGCACGGTTGCGGAATACAAAGAACCGGTGATTGTCAACGACCCCGATGAAGTCTCACCGGTCGAAAAAGAAATCGGCCGCAGAGCCGGTGTCGAGATTCACTCCCTTTTAAGCGTACCGCTTATCGGTAAAGGACAGATGATTGGCGTTATTGAAGCGTTCAATAAAAAGGATGGTCCTTTCTCCGAATCTGATTTGGATATTCTCGTCGGTTTGACCAATCAAATTGCCGTGGCTATCGATAATGCCTATTTGTATCGCGCCGTCCGGCAGGAAGCGCTCGAAAAAAATCTTCTCTACGAAGTCGGCATGAAGCTCTCGAGCACTCTGGAGCTGGATGAGCTCTTAAAAGAAATAATGAACACCCTGGAAAAGATAATTGAATTCTCCGCCGGCGGCATTTTCCTGATTGACCCTGAAAAAAAGGAAATTGGCTCAATATACATCGTTGGCTATGGCGAAAGACTGCAAAAGGAACCAAACCTGAAGATCGGGCAGGGATTAATCGGCAGCGTGGCTACATCGGGAGAGCCCGTAGTGGTATCGGATGTGTCCAAAGACCCGCGCTATTTCGAGGCTCACCCTGGTACCAAGAGTGAAGTTGTTGTGCCTATTAAGTTGAACAACAAAACCATCGGCGTATTGAATCTGGAGTCCGATAATTTAGACGCCTATGACAGCCACGCCGTGGCACTTTTGTCGGCCTTTGCCGCACAAGCGGCTATAAGTATTGAACGCACTCGCTTGCACCAGAAAATTTTGGCCGCTCGTAAAATTGACGAACAGTTAAACATCACTCGCGAGATTCAGCGGAGTTTTCTCCCCGATTCCAATCCGCAAATTCCCGGATATGATATCGCCGGAACGAATATTCCGTCGGAGCAGGTCGGTGGCGATTACTATGATTTCATAAACATAGTTGAAGGTCAGACAGGCATCGCCATCGGCGATGTATCCGGCAAAGGTATTCCGGCAGCGCTGATAATGGCCTCGTTTCGCTCATCACTTTTGGCCGAAATCAGAAACAATTATTCCATAGCTACTATCTGCCGCAAAGTAAATTCACTGGTTTATGAATCGGTGCGGGCGGGAAGTTTTGTATCGGCCGTGTACGGAGTGCTTGATTCGAAAAATCATATTCTCACTTTTACCAACTGCGGCCATAATCTGCCGATTCATATCAAAACAAACGGACAGGTGGATTACTTGAAAGAAGGTGGGCAGGTGATGGGAGTCTCACCTGATGTTCCTTATGAGCAGCGGCCAGTGGTTATCAATGTGGGCGATGTAATAGTTTTCTATACCGATGGCGTGACCGAAGTCTTCGACGATGAGGGCCGCGAGTTCGGGATGGAGCGGCTGATTGAAGTCGTGAAAGAGCACCAGAACCGGCCATCGCATGAAATTCTCGATAAAATAGTGGAAAGTGTCCGCAATTTTGCCTCGAAAACCCACCTATTTGACGATTTGACGGCCATTGTGCTCAAACGTTCGGCATAATATCCCCTTTCAAATCCGCCCACTTTTGATTATCTTTAATGGACGATTACAGTACAAACTTTTTTGTTCTATTGGGAGAATTTTCAATGAAGAGGCTGATTTTTTTAGCGGTCGTGTTTTCGTTTGTAGTTTGGGCGGGGTGTTCCTCTAGCGACAACCCGACCGATCCGGGCAACGGCGGACCCACCGGCCCGCCCAGGGTTGTCGCCAATAGTTCTGCAGGAACGCCAACCATGAGTTCACCTAACGAGTCCATTTGGAGCGGCGTAACAAAATATGCAATTGATATTTCGACTTTAAATGCCCCCAAACTTCCTCCGCCAACTTCACAAACTTTGACGGATTCTGTCTATGTGCAGGCCATCGTCAACGACTCGGACCTGTTTCTACGAATTGAATACACTGATGACAGTTTGAATCTTTTAAAGGACTATTTGTACTGTCATGATACAGCCAATAAAAATTTTACTCTATGGGATTTGGGTAACGAAGACCAGGTATTCGTGATGTTTTTCGGGCTGCCCGACAGCGCCTATGATGTTTGGAACTGGCGATCACTTGGGACAGCACCTGCAAGATTGGCTGAAGATTTTGTTTACGACAATGGTTCTATAATAGTTGATTCGGGCGGACAGGAAGTCACACAGCCAAACCCACTTTCTTTTGCACAGCCTCAATGGGTCCACAATACCGGACCGGCGTTTAATGGTGAGATACTTTATATTGAAGACATCAGCTCAATCACTCCCTTCTTAACTTCTTCTTGGGCCCAGGACCAAATAGTTCCCGGATATGTTGTTGATACCGCAGTTGGCGGTCGAGTACAGATTGGACAACCATATGCATCCAGCCGCTGGGACGTCTTTACAGTACACTCCTACAATTCGAGCACCAATCGGCTTTCAGTGGTGTTGAAGAGAAGACTAGTTGTTGACTATAGTCAGGATTTAGATTTAGTCGATTCGGTTAAGGTCAAAATTGGCGTGCTTGATGAAAAGGATCATTTGACGGACCTCGTGGGACGTCAAGGCTTCACCAAAGAATTCTGGCTGATATTATAGCTTCTAATGTATCTTCGCCCGTTTGAGGGCGCGGCCGAATTTGCTTTCAGACTGTTTTACGAACGGCATGCTCAATTGTGAAAATAGTCGCCTCAAAGCTGCTTCCACAATATCAATGCGGCTGGTATCAGACAACTCCAATTCCAATTCGTAATCGTTGGAGCCGTCGCTGAATTCAGTCTTGTCTATCTCCAGCATGTAACTGGAATCATCGATTCTGAAAAGCTTGGTTTGACGTAAATTATCAAACTTTACCAGCGGCGCGACTTTGACTTTGGCAATTTTGTCTTTGATATAATCTACTGGAATCACCTGAAGACTCATTACATCCATGTCGCCATTGAGAATAGCGACAGCGTCACGGCGGGGAATCTCGGTTTCTATTTCTTGGCGCACAACCGCCAGTCCGGGTTTAACGGGAATGCTTTTAATAGTCACCAGCCCTCGTTTTTTTTCGACCCGCACGCGAAGCGCCCAACCGGCTTTGGCCAGTTTGCGGTCTTCCGAGTCAAAAAATCCGTTCTGCTGTAATTCTTCGTGCTCGATTTGCCCCAGAAATCCGAGAAGTTTTAAATAATTGGTGAATGAGCCGAGATCGAGTTTGATTTCAATTTCGCGACCAATATTCGGCTCTTTGGACATAAGGCGATTATACTTTCTAAAGAATTAACTTCCAACAGCAAAATCCTAAACTTTAAACCTTTCGGTAATCTCTTCATTATTCTCGGCATTGTAAATCTTGTATTCCTGAATGGGAATGGTCGTGTCCCGTACCAGATTGATTCTAAAGCGGAAGTTTTTCATTACCCGGTTTAGCCGGTTTATGCCGTTGCCGGTCATGGTCTCGGCTAACAAGGGATTTACCGCCAGATGAAACTCCTTGAGTTTCCCGTCGGCATTGGCACGCTGAAACCAGCGTTCAATCTTGGTAGCCATGGTTTCTTTGGATGCCACCCGGCCTAATCCGGCGCAATAGGGGCATGGCTCCGACAAATGGTGCATGTGTGACATGCGCACCCGCTCGCGGGTCATTTCAATAAGACCGAATTCCGTTACGGGATTTATGGCGCGTTTGGCGCGGTCATTTTTGAAGCAGGACTTGAATTCCTCAAACAAACGGCGCCGATTGTCACGATTGTACATGTCAATGAAATCGCAAATGAGTAGTCCGCCGATATCACGCAAACGTATCTGCCGCGCCGCTTCACGGGCCGCTTCCATATTGACCTGCAAAATAGTGTTTTCCTGATCGCGCCCTCCTACAAACCGTCCCGTGTTGACATCGATTGTCACCATCGCCTCGGTCTGGTCGATTACCAGATAGGCGCCTTTGCGAATCCAGACTTTTCGGTCAAGCATTTTATCAATTTCCTGTTCGATACCGTATTGGTCAAACAGCGGCAGGTCGCCTTTGTATAGCTGTACTTTCTTGCGCATTTCAGGGGCCACTTGGCGGGCGTAGCTGATAATTTTCTTATAATCTTCTTTATTGTCGCAGACCAAACGTTCGACATCGGCTGTGAAAATGTCGCGAATCATCGAGACAATCATTTCTTCTTCCTGGTGTATTAGAACAGGGGCAGGTGCCGTGTCTGCTTTCCTTTTTAGCTTAGCCCAGAGTTTCATAATGCGCTTGATATCGGTCTTGAAATCGTGCTCCAATTTCCCTTCACCTTCGGTGCGAACAATGACGCCGAACCCTTCGGGACGCAGGTCTTCAATTATCTTGCGCAGTCTTTTCTTTTCTCCCCAATTCATGATGCGCTTGGAGACACGAATGTGGTCATCGTTGGGGACCAGCACTACGTATCGTCCGGGGATTGATATCTCTGTGGCAATACGAGCGCCTTTGGTAGAAATCGGCTCTTTGATTACCTGTACCAGGATTTCCTGGTTTCTTTTTAAGACCGTTTCGATTCCCTGGCGGCGATGTTTGCGGACAATTTCCGCCGGAGCCTCCTGGTCATCGTCATCATCATCGTCGCGGTCGTATTGTTTGCCGATGTCGGATGAGTGCAGATAGGCTGCCTTACCATCCAACCCAATATCGATAAAGGCGGCCTGCATGCCCGGCAGCACGGTCTTGATAACGCCTTTGTAGATATTACCGACAATGCGGCGTTCATCGCGCCGAACGGACATAAGTTCGACCAGACGGCCGTCCTCAAGTATTCCGACGCGCGTTTCAAAATCAGTTGAGTTTACTAAAATGTCTTTTTTCAATTTCTAACCTTTCAGTGCTTTCGCACTCTTTCCAAACGTCTCTCCCGCTTTGGGCCGAAAACCGTTGATAAACGAAAGCCCATCCATAGCTTTGCGCCCTTCGGGGACAACTTCCAATAGTTCAATAGCCGATTTGGCGCATTTGACCAAAAGCCGCGATTTGTCGGGAATGATTGTACCCGAATCGAAGGGACTTTCTGAATCATTTTCAGGGAGACGTGATTGGTATAGTTTAATTTTTTGATCTCTAAAAAATGTGTAAGCGCCGGGTGTAGTGGACAATCCTCGAATGAAGTTGTGCACGTTTTGAGACGGGAAGCCGAAATCAATCATGCAATTCTCGGGCGTTAATTTAGGCGCCGGGGAAGCGAGTTTTTCATCCTGCTCAGTTAGAGTTAGGCTTCCTGATTCAATTATGTTGAGCGTCTCGAGCACAAATGATCCGGCCAATTGTGATATGCGACTCGAGAGAGAATCGTAATCATCATTGTCATTGATTTTGATTTTCTGCTGTAAAATGATGTCCCCGGTGTCGACTTTCTTTTTCAAAAAGAACGATGTCAACCCAGTTTCTTTTTCACCGTTAATCAGCGCCCAGTGAATCGGCGCTGCCCCGCGATATTTTGGCAATAGTGATGCATGCACATTGAAAGCGCCCTCTTTGGCGAGTTGAAACAGCCGTTCGGGCAGAATCCGGAATGCAATTACAACAATTACGTCTGGCTCAAGACCGAATAATTGGTCAAACAACCCGTCACCTTGGAGTGATTTGGGTGTAAGAACCGTTAGTCCCAGTTCCTGCGCTTTCAATTTCACAGGCGTGGGTTGGACTTTTTTACCGCGGCCGGAAGGTTTATCCTCGCCGGTTACCACAGCGGCAATCCGATGTTTGCTTTGGGATAGCGCCCCAAGCGCCGGCACGGCAAACTCGGGCGTGCCCATATATACAATTTTCATTCAGTGATTGTGGCAGAATGACAGAGAAGTGGGAAAAGGGGCGAAGCCTAATAAGCGGCCACGTCACCCGCGGCCAGTTTCTTAAGCTTGCCGCTTAGAAGCGTCTTGGCAATGGGACTCAAGTAATCGATAAACAGCTTTCCCTCAATGTGATCGTACTCATGCAGTGCCGCCCGTGCGGCCACGCCATCCAGCGACTCCTCAAATACTTTACCGTCTAATCCTGTTGCCCGTATTCGTACTCGCTCTGGCCTGAAAATTTTTTGGTAAATCCCCGGAAATGACAAACAACCTTCTTCCATTTCAACTTCGTCGCCCGAAGTGTTCAGAATTTCCGGATTGATATAAACCTTGAGGGAAGCCGTCGGATCGATTGCCGCCAGATCAATTATGAAGACGCGCAAAAGCACGCCAATCTGTACTGCGGCCAATCCCAGCCCGTTGGCTTCTTTAAGCGTGTCGGTCATATCCGACACCAAATCTTTTATCCCCTGGTCGATTTTTTCGACCACCTTGGATACTTCCCGCAACACGGGATCGCCATATTTGACGATCTGCCGTTCTGCCACAAATAACTCCTCTAAAATTTTATTCGTCCACTCTGGCGGCAATAGCGGACTTCAAAAAATCAAGTATCGTCGTCTCATTAATTTTTATGCGCACTCGATTCGTTTTCTCATCAATGGCGAAAATAGTCCCGAACATGCCGCCGGTGGTGACCACTTTGTCGCCTTTTTTTAACTCATTTAACAGCTTTTGAAGAACTTTCTGCTTTTTACGCTGGGGGTGGATTAATAACAGGTACATAAACACCATTATCAGTCCAAACCAGACCAAGGTGAACATCCCGCCCCCAGAGCCGCCGTCCTGGCCGCCCATTAATATAGGCCAATTAAAATCCAATTTATCTCCTTCTCATAGTATCGGCACTAATGTGCAAATACTGAACACTTGATTGGGTGGCCCACCATTTATGGTGGGTTCCAGTGAACCCAATTCTAACCCAAACTTAATTATAGCACATAGGTGGCTGTCCGCCAAGTGTTTAATTCATAGGATAAAACAAAACCAATTCAGTCAAGTTCCGACATATAACGATGCCAAGAGGCCTCGTCGTCCCCGGCGAAAGCTGGGATCCAGTCGGTTAAGTATGTTCACTCGAGTAGGTCGAAACCCCTGTGGTTTCGACACTTCAATCGACTCCAGACAATCAACTCGTTAATGGGGAAGCGCTTAAGCAAATAATGGTGTACGAATTGTATAATAGATGTCTCTTTTGAGTGCAGTCGCATTTCTAATGCGGATTTGCGATTGTCTTTCTACAAGGCCTCCGCGGGCGAAAGCTTGCGGGGGCTTTTTTGATTTCGACTTCGTGCGACCAAAGAAAATTGTCAATTGTGTGAACTAAGCTCAAGTATTTGAAACTGAATTACAATTGTTCTGTTTAAATTAGAAATGGTTATCCCAAAGTTTCTAAACTTTAGTAATTCATTAAAGACCAAAGTTCTAATCCAAAATCAACCCAATGACAAGGAGGTTTCATTGAAAAACCCAATTAACTACTTTAAGGGACTCACCGCCGGCCTGTTGGTTATGGCCTTTTTCCTTTTCGCGGCCATATCTGTGCCGGCCCAGGAGCATCCCGAACATCCCAGCAAAGAAAAAGAGAAAAAAGAACAGCCGTCCAAGGATGAAGCATCCGCTGTTACAGTAGACCAGATGGCCCAAGCTATTTCGGACTATGTCAACGCCGACGCCAAACTCAAGGGCGGATTTTTCTTTGTATATGATGCTACTTCGAAAAAGCCATTGCAATTGTCTTTGGACAAGGTTCATAAGGAGAAATTGTCACAGGTTGGGGATAATCTTTATTTTGCCTGCTCTGATTTCAAAGAAGCCGGCGGGAAGATGTATGACCTTGATTTCTTTATGCAATCAGTCGACGGGAAACTGACAGTCACCGAGTTGATGATTCACAAGGAAGAGGGTAAACCGCGCTATCAATGGTCCGAAGAAAACGGTATGTGGAAGAGAAAATAGCTGCTTGCGGCTTTTTTTGTCTGAATCAGCTGAATAGTTAATTATTTGATAACAGCTTTATTGATCGGCAGCTAAAAATATGCGTAAGAGAATCCTGTTCTCAATTCTTACCGTTCTGTCTGCGTCGCTCTTACTGATTCCACTTGTGAGGCGAGATTCCCCCGCAAAAACTCCGGATACCAAACTCAATTTTGCATTTAGCTATAAACTGCAATTAGGAGAAATCCCGGAGAATAGCAAAACCGTAGAAATCTGGGTGCCGCTTCCATCAACCAGTGGTGTACAGGAAATCGCCAATTATAACATCAACTCCGAACTTCCTTACGAACTTTATTTTGACCCCGAGTACGGCAACCGCATTGCTCATTTTGCATCAAATGGGCAGATTCCACAAAATCTCGATGTGGCCATAAATCTGGACGTCGTGCGTTTCGAGCAGGACGGGCTGAATCATGTCTCCAAATCGGGAACGGATTCTCCTACCGAAAAACTCAAAAGGTATTTGCAGCCCGACCTCTTGGTACCGATCGACGGGCCGATAGAAGCGGAGGCAAAAGAAGTGGTAAATGGCTCCTTAATGCCGTTTCAAAAGATCGAGGCAATTTACAACCATCTTTTTGAGACAATGAAATACGACAAAAGCGGCATTGGCTGGGGGAAAGGCGATGCTCTTTATGCCTGTGAATCCAGACAGGGGAACTGCACCGACATTCATTCACTGTTTATCGGCATGGCCCGCTCACAGGGCATTCCCAGCCGCTTTATAATGGGCTTTCCTTTGCCAGAAGGTAAAAGCACGGCGCCAATCCCCGGTTATCACTGCTGGGCGGAGTTTTATATAGATGGTCAGGGCTGGGTGCCGGTTGATATTTCGGAAGCCATTAAACATCCGGAGAAAAAGGACTACTTTTTCGGGCGGCTGGACCCTAATCGGGTAGCTTTCACCACCGGGCGTGATATAAAAGTCAACTCCGGCGAGACATCGCACACTCTAAACTACTTTATTTATCCCTATGTATTGGTGGACGGCCAGCCCTTCACCGGCGCCAGCTACAATTTTTCGTTCGCACAGAAGAACTAACGTAGGTCGAAACCCCGCCTTAAAGCGGGACGGTCGACACATTCAGCGACATGGCCTCCGCGAGCAATAAGCTTGCGGGGGCTTAGTTTAATTTCTGTGAAAAAACTCGTTGAATTTTTGATCAAGAATGTTGTTAGGATTGAACTTAAAATTTGGTAAACCTCGAACATGTTGGTCAAGTGCCAAATCCGAATTTGTGCCGTTGCTCTTGGCCGCAAATACTTTTGAAAACTCGCTTGCATAATTTGAGCAAGCGACGGTTTCTAATTCCAATGTGGATAAAAGTAAAGTTTTTGAAGTAGTCATCTCTTTAACGACGGGGTTGTTCTCCAAAAAATCCTGCATATGATTGGCGAATTGAAAGTGCTCTTCAAAAACGATGTATTTGTAAATTGCGCTCACTTGTTTCGCGATTGGTAATTCCGTTACAATTGAGTTCCACTGTCGTTCAGTGTCTTGCAATTGTATTAGGGCTGGACCAATCTTCTCATTGACAAACGAGTCTAGAATCTCAATGCTGCCGGTTCTCTTTAGTTCTTTTGGGTAGCGCTGAGCTTTGCATTCAAACAAACCAGCCTCATTTTCGCAAATGACGAGCCAATCTGATTTTTTCCCTTTGAGAGTCTTAAAAGTATCTAAGTCGAAAACGTTTTTGTCTCCGAAACATTCGCGCAGCAGCAGCCCTATATAATCTTTATAAACTTCACCAAAGTTTGACGTGTATTCCTGCAATCTATTGTTGTCAATAAAGTATTGGTACACAGAATCGTGGAGCATCTTTGTAACTCGAACAAGAAGTAAAAATGGCTCAGGGGCTATGTAGTATTTTTCGAATTTGATGATTGGTTTTTCTATTAAGATCGGGGACTCTGATTTAACATACGTAAAATGCCCGCTGAACTCCTTCCTTGACAATTCAATATACTCGTCCCGAGTCACTGCTAAATGAGACCTGACTATGGGCATGGCATGCGACTCCAGAAAGGGCTTCATCCATTTTATTGGAGTAGTGAGTTTCTCCTCAAAACGATCGGAATCATCCGCAATTGCACCAAGGACAAATGTACAAAGAAGCACATCTTCAAGATTTACTCGGAATTGTACTTTTAATACCTCATCCCTAGCTTGGATGAATCTATAATACTTAGAACTACTATTATTTGGAATCTCTCGATACAAGAATAGAGTTCTTGGGACAAGTGTGCGGGCCATTTCTTGCAGACTTAATTGTTCAAACGCTGCCCTTATCAACCACTCAGGGACATAACGATTTCTATTAGACTCTCCAGTTTTTAACTGTAGTATATCTGGAAAGTCCACATACCTCCCTATTAGCCAAGCAATCCTATTTTCGTCAAAGGGCTGTGTGGCTAATGAAATTGTGGAATTTTGCATTATCAGATCAATCATGAATGGAAATACATGGAATCCCATACTTTGGTTTCTAAACTCAAATATTGGGCTTTTCTTTTGGCTCCTCATTTTCTTTATGAATCGTTTAATTTGAACCAAAGAATCAAAACAATCGCAGCCTCTAACTCCACCCGCCATTACTTCATACGCTTCAGAAGCTAATTCCTCAAGACGCTTCGTATCTTCTGTGAGTTGATTTGACATGCTTGCGTTATTTTACATTTCGGAGAGTCAACCTGCAATCACATTCGAGAGGTCGCCCACAGTTGACTGTCGGATCCTTTGAATCTTCAGTCCGCTCAAATTCTCCACAAAAGCAATGTTGAATAATCATAGGCACAATATAGTAGAGACAATATTCCTATTTCAGGTAACAAAAAGACCTGTCGCCAATACTCAACGGCTCTATCGATTGAGGAAAAATTCAACCAGAATCAGTACAAAAATTGTAGGTGCAAAAGTGAAAATAACAAAACGAACCCAATTTTCTTATCCCCTCTCCCTTCGGGGGAGGGGCAAGGGGAGGGGTCTCTTAGGAGGAATTCCGAAAAATAAAGATGTTAAATATTGCAAAACGAAGCCATTTTTCTTCGTTTTCAAGCGAATTTTGAGGGTGAGGCTGCCCGGCTAGTCGGAAGTTCGCAATGATTCAAATGTCCAATTCAATGTCGAAACCGCGGGGGTTTCGACCTACTCAAGATGCCTCTGACTCTTCCGACTTCTCCGCTTTCGATTTGAATTTGCTTTTCATCTTGGAAAGCTTTGAGGCAATATTGGGGATGGCGTCAACCAAGGCTTCCCACGAACCTTTAGTAGCGGGCAAAAGTGACACACCGTCTTCGTCCATTATAATGAATGCAGCTGGTTCGATTTTGGCGCCGCCGCCGCCACCGCCGCCGAATCCTTCGCCGACTTTGCCGCTTTCGCCCTGACCGCCGCCGGCGCCAAAGCCAAATGAGATTTTGGTGATGGGTATAACGGTCCGTTTGCCGACAGTGACAGGTTCGCCGATAATGGTCTCGGAGCGGGCCATGTCGCGAATTTCTCCGACTACGGCTTT